>JGI20225J20221_1001577_pt1 | contig 22254 bp, 18 predicted proteins | sample BioMet4_FD_20221 | JGI IMG/M metagenome (IMG submission 20221)
TATAGCATCAGGGTTCCACCTCTTCCCATTCCGAACAGAGAAGTTAAGCCTGATCACGCCGATGGTACTGCGTAACAGTGGGAGAGTAGGTAGCTGCCGTTTTAGCAGAGAGTCCCGGAGATGGAAACATCTTTCGGGACTTTTTTTTTTTTGTGCTGTAATTACTTTGTTGTAATGTGCAATATTTTTGGCTCGATCAATATTCTGGGTCACCTGCAAAAGTATGGGCACATAACGATAGCTTGTGGATTTTATATTTTTAGCAAGAAGGGACTCTTTTCTTTTTGTTTATGCCCTCATGAAAGCTTTGATCAGCTCGCCAGTAATAACGTTTATTCTCTTCATTTCTATCTGATATTAAAAGGAACTGTTTATTTGATAATTATGATAATTTACTTGCTTAATCTATTTAAAACAAACGTTTGCTATTTCTTTCTTATATAATTAATGCTTATTGCTAAAATATTTAATAATTAATTCGTATTTTTGCTCACTTCAAAGAACGTTTAATTTTTATTTATGGTAAGTTCGCTTTTAAGTCCTGATTATATTTTTGAAACTAGCTGGGAAGTCTGCAATAAAGTAGGAGGTATATATACTGTACTATCTACGAGAGCTAAGACTCTTCAGGATAGTCATAAAGATAGGGTAATCTTTATAGGTCCTGATCTTTGGGTTGGTAAAGATAACCCATTATTTATTGAATTGGATTATCTTTATAAACCATGGAAATTGCATGCTCAAGCTAATGACAAGCTTGTAATTCGTATTGGAAGATGGAATATCATTGGTGAACCTATTGTCGTTTTAGTTGATTTTACTTCATTCTTCTCAATGAAAAATGAAATATATACAGGAGCATGGAATAAATTTCAGGTTGATTCATTACATGCTTATGGAGATTATGATGAAGCGTCCATGTTTGCTTATGCATCAGGTAAAGTTGCAGAGAGCTTTTATAACTTCAATCTGAATAAAAAGGACAGAGTCATTTATCAGGCACACGAATGGATGACTGGACTTGGTGCTTTATATCTTCAGTCTGCAGTTCCTGAAATTGCTACAATATTCACAACTCATGCAACTTCTATAGGGCGTTCCATTGCAGGAAATCTGAAACCTTTATATGATTATTTATCTGCTTATAATGGTGATCAGATGGCTCAGGAACTTAATATGGAATCGAAACATTCTATAGAGAAACAGACAGCTCATCATGTAGACTGCTTTACTACCGTAAGTGATATAACGAATAGAGAATGTAAGGAACTGCTGGAAAAAGAAGCTGATGTTATTTTAAAAAATGGATTTGAGGATGATTTTGTTCCTAAGGGAAAGAAATATTTAACGAAACGACAAAAAGCACGTTCAAAGATGCTTAATGTTGCGAATAAATTGTTTGGAACTGATTTAGGTGATGACACGTTGCTTATATGCACTAGTGGCAGATATGAATTTAAAAATAAAGGTATTGATGTTTTTATAGAATCATTAAACCGTTTGAATTATGATGCGAACTTAAAAAAAGATGTTGTTGCCTTTATAAATGTTCCTGCAGGGATACCTATACCTCGTAAGGATTTGGTTGACAGATTAAATAATGGCGGTTGTACAGATCCTTTGGAATATCCTTATATTACTCACTGGCTAGATTATATGTCTAATGATAAAGTACTCAATATGATTAAGTCTTTGGGTATGAAGAATAGTAAGGAAGATAAGGTGAAAATTATCTTTGTTCCTTGCTATCTTGATGAGAATGATGGCGTATTTGATCTGAACTATTATGATTTGCTTTTGGGATATGACATAAGCGTTTACCCTTCATATTATGAACCTTGGGGGTATACACCTTTGGAAAGTATTGCTTTTCATGTTCCAACAATTACCACGGATTTAACTGGCTTTGGTCTCTGGATTCAAAGTATAAGAACTCAGCATGGAATTAATGATGGGGTAAAGGTTATTCATCGCTCAGATAGCAACTATTTTGAGGTAGCGGATGCTATTAAAGAATCAATTATTTCTTTTTCAGTTAAATCAGAAGAAGAAATAGAACATATACGTAATCGTGCTGCTACAACGGCAGAGCATGCATTATGGAAACATTTCATTAAAAATTATTATAATGCGTATGACATTGCGTTTCGCAATGCTAAAGCGCGTATTTTAAAATAAGAAATCATCAGATAAGTAATTTGTAATATTATGAAGGTAAAAGTTAGTAATGTGAATACTCCTGTTTGGAATGAGATNACAGTNAANTCANGTATTCCNNAGGAATTANAGAAATTATCAGAAATAGCTCATAACATTTGGTGGTCATGGGATTCTGAAGCAGTAATCCTGTTCCGGGATTTGGATCCTTTGCTCTGGAAAGAAGTTGGATTAAATCCTGTTGCTCTTTTAGAGCGCATGAGCTTTGAAAAGATGGAGGCTTTGTCAAACGATAAAGTTATCATTAAAAGAATGAATGATATATATGCCCGGTTTAGAGCATATATGGACGTTGAACCAGATATTAGTCGTCCTTCTGTGGCATACTTCAGTATGGAATATGGCTTATCAAGTGTTCTTAAGATATATTCGGGTGGTTTAGGCGTTTTGGCTGGAGATTACCTGAAAGAGGCTTCTGATAGCAATGTAGATCTTTGTGCTGTAGGGTTCTTATATCGTTATGGATATTTTAATCAGACTCTTTCCATGGATGGACAGCAGATTGCAAATTATGAAGCTCAGAATTTTGGCAGCCTTCCGTTGGAACGTGTCATTGATTCTGATGGCAAACCGCTTATTGTATCTGTTCCATATCTTGATTATTTTGTTCATGCATACATCTGGAGGGTCAATGTGGGAAGAGTTTCGCTTTACCTAATGGATACTGACAATGAGATGAACAGTGAGTTTGATCGTTCTATTACTCACCAGCTTTATGGTAGCGATTGGGAAAACCGGTTGAAACAGGAAATCATGTTAGGTATTGGTGGTATGATGACTTTGAAAGCTTTGGATATTAAAAAAGATATTTACCACTGCAATGAAGGACATGCCGCTTTAATCAATATAGAGCGTATCTGCGATTATGTTGCTTCCGGACTTACTTTTAATGAGGCTATTGAAGTGGTTCGTGCATCTTCACTCTATACTGTACATACACCAGTTCCTGCCGGACACGATTATTTTGATGAGGGCTTGTTTGGTAAGTACATGGGAGGTTATCCCAAGAAAATGGGTATTTCATGGGCCGATTTGATGGATATGGGACGTAACAATCCTGGTGATGCCGGCGAACGTTTTTGTATGTCTGTATTTGCATGCAATACTTCTCAGGAAGTAAATGGAGTAAGTTGGTTGCATGGAAAAGTTTCTCAGGAAATGTTTTCTTCCATCTGGAAAGGATATTTCCCTGAAGAAAGCCATGTAGGATATGTTACAAACGGTGTTCACTTCTCCACTTGGGCTGCAACGGAATGGAAAAAATTGTATGCCAAATATTTTGATGCAAACTTTATGCATGATCTTTCAAATCAGAGTATTTGGGAAGCTGTTTATAATGTGCCGGATAAGGAAATCTGGAATACACGCATGGCTTTAAAAAATAAGTTAGTTGACCATATACGTAAACAGTTTCGTGATACATGGTTGAATAATCAGGGAGATCCTTCACGCATTGTTTCCTTATTAAACAAAATTAATCCAAATGCTTTATTGATTGGATTTGGTCGCCGTTTTGCCACTTATAAGCGTGCGCATTTGTTGTTTACAGACTTAGATCGTCTTTCTAAGATTGTAAATAACCCTAATTGTCCCGTTCAGTTTATTTTTACCGGAAAAGCCCATCCATATGATGGAGCCGGACAAGGTTTAATTAAACGAATTATTGAAATTTCTCGTCGTCCGGAATTCTTAGGTAAGATAATCTTCCTGGAAAATTACGATATGACATTAGCTCGTCGTCTGGTTTCAGGCGTTGATATCTGGCTGAATACTCCGACTCGTCCGTTGGAAGCTTCGGGTACATCCGGTGAAAAGGCATTGATGAATGGAGTTCTTAATTTCTCTGTTCTTGATGGATGGTGGCTTGAAGGCTATCGCGAAAATGCAGGATGGGCAATAACTGAGAAGGTTACTTACCAGAACCAGGAACATCAGGATCAATTAGATGCTGCAACTATTTACGCCATGCTCGAAAATNAAATCATTCCTTTGTATTATGATAAGAATGAAGAAGGTTATTCTACAGAATGGATTAAATATGTGAAGAATTCTATCGCTCAGATTGCGCCTCATTACACAATGAAGAGACAACTGGATGATTATTACAGCAAGTTCTATAATAAATTAGCAAAACGTTGTCATGCTTTATCTGCTGATCATTGCGCCAAAGCAAAAGAACTGGCTGCATGGAAAGAAGCGGTAGTTGAGAAATGGGATGCGATTGAGATGAAATCAATCTCTGTTAATGGAGACACTAGTAAATTGATTCTCGATAGTGGAAAGGATTACGATGTTGAAGTTGTAATTGACGAGAAAGGATTAGATAATGCAATTGGTCTTGAACTTGTAACGATTGTTAGTGATAAAGATGGTAAACAGCGGATTTATTCTACAGAAGAATTCGAACTGGTGAAGAAAGAAAAGGATATTTATACTTTCAAAACTAAGTATAGTCTGTCTAATGCCGGAATTTTTAAGGTGGCTTTGCGTATGTTCCCAAAGAATGTTGATCTTCCTCACCGCCAGGACTTCTGCTATGTTCGCTGGCTTAGTATGTAATTCAGTTTTTGTTTGAAATAACTTGATATAAACAGAGAGGGTGACTAAGATTTCTTAGTCACCCTCTCTGTTTATATATTTATGAGTTATATCCCGATTCTCTGAATGCAGCTACTATTTTAATAATTCAGCCAGCTTTGCTTGTAACTCTTCGCCATGAAGTCCTCGTGCAATAATTTTCCCGTTTTTATCAATTAAAACAGTATGAGGAATGCTACGAATAGCATAAAGTTTTGCACCTTCACAATTCCAGTATTTTAGATCAGACATTTGCGGCCAGGTGATATTTAATTTTGTAATTCCGCTTTTCCATGATTTTCCGTCTTTATCCAGTGAAACGCCAACAATCTCAAATCCTTTGTCTTTATATAGGCTATAGGCATTTACAAGGTTAGGCATTTCCTGACGGCAAGGGCCACACCAACTAGCCCAGAAATCAATCAGTACATATTTCCCTTTTCCGGCATAATCTGATAGTTTAATAGATTTTCCTTCGGGAGTAAGCATAGCGAAGTCAATGAATTTCTGACCAACGGAAGTTGTTTTTGCTGTTTTAACCAAATCTTTCAGACGAAGAATATCTTCATTCATCTTGTATTTGGCAGGAACTTTAGCCAGGATTGTTTCCAGCTTATCAAATTCTAAATAATAATTGTAGGCTTTTAGCAGATGAATCCCCACAGGAGTTGAAATGTTCTCATCAATTGATTGAGCTATGGTTTCTGCCATACTTTTCTCTAAAGCATTTATTTCATTGTTTTTTGCTTTTCTTTGTTCTGCTGACAGAGTGGCTGACTGCATAGAAGAATAGATAGCTTCCTCTTTACTATTTAATGCGTTCATTTTGGATTTAAAAGCATGGTAAATATCGTTGGAAGGAGTACCTACTATACTATCTGTTTCTCCCAGATATGAGCTTATATTTCCATTTTCCAGAAAGAAGTCCTCATAATACTTCGCATCTCCTTTTGTATAAGTTAGATAGCGGTTCACAGCAGAGTCCTGTTTCCCTTCGAATACAAACTGGCCATTCTTTATAACTGCAGAAGCTACTTTTATAAATTCACGGTTAACCCTGTTTTGAATAAACACCGAGTCACCGTCTGCAGCGCCATTAACTGTTCCTGTTATTTTGTATGTGTTTCCACCTGTACATGACAATGCTGATAGAGAAGCAATTGCAAATAAATAACTGATTCTTTTCATAAATTGATGTATTTGTTTTATAATTGATAAAGTACAAATATAGCAGTTTTTTTGTTAATTCAACTTTGCCAGACAATATTAAAAGGTGCTTTTCTATGGCTACTATTTTAAATGAAATTCTCTTTTAGTTTACAGTTAATTAGTCTTGTTTTTGAAATGATTCAGGAATAATTAAAATACTCTTGTACAGAAGAATGCATTCTTCTGTACAGAACAATCTATTCTTTTGTACAAAACAAATCATTCTTTTGTACAAGATAATAAAAATGAATCCTTTATAATTAATAATATTAGAAGGCGAAGTAGTAATTTTAGATCAGTTTTTTATCTTTCTCGGAGTTACTTTCTTGGGAAATACTATTTATAAATCGCATTATTTAGTTACATTTGCACTATAAATAAAAGATAGAATCAGAATGACTACGACTTTAGTGGTACTAGCCGCAAAAATGGGGAATAAATATGGTGGCCTTAAACAATTAGAAGGAATAGGTCCCAATGGAGAAACCATTCTCGACTATTCAATTTATGACGCTGTAAGAGCAGGATTTAATAAGGTTATTTTTGTTATTAGCAAGTATTTTGAGCAGGAATTTAAAGAAAAAGTTTCTTCAAAATACGATGGAATAATAGACATCGGGTATGCTTTTCAGGAAATTGAATCAGTTCCGGAAGAATTTCGAAATAGCAAAAGAACCATGTTGTGGGGTTCGGCACATGCAGTGCTTGTGGCTAAAGATGTTGTTAACGAACCTTTTGGCGTTATCAATGCCACGAATTTTTATCAACGAGAAAGCTTTGAACTGCTTTATAACCATTTACAAAGCATCCGTAATACACAGGAAAACTATTTTATGATTAGTTTCCGTCTGGCCAATACTATGGCCGAAACTGGGGGAGTAACCCGTGGAATATGTGAAGTGAATGAAGCCGGCGAACTGAATTCTATTGTAGATCGTGTTGGCGTAGAGCGGGTAGGAGGAGATCCAATGTATTTGAATGAATACAATAAATGGGAAAAACTCGATGAAAATTCATTTATTTCAATGAATATGTGGGGATTTACTCCCGATGTATTTATCTCGCTAAGTCAATCATTCGATACTTTTATTTCCAAAAACGGCACAGATATGAAAGCACATCTCTCATTGCCGCAATTTATCAATGAAATGATTCAAAAAGGATTAAAAATTAAAGCAATTAATACACCTGCAAAATGGATGGGGTTAGTTTCTCCAGATGATAGGATTCAGGTGATTCTTCGTATAAATGACCTGATTCGTAAAGGTATATATCCTAATAAAATATTTGGAATAACTAATCTGCTAAATAATTAATTATAATGAAAGAAAGAATCTTAGTTACCGGAGGTACAGGCTATATTGGCTCTCACACGGTTGTAGAATTACAGAATAGTGGTTATGAAGTTATTATTATTGATAACTTGTCTAATTCAAGTGCTGATGTAGTAGACAATATTGAAAAAGTTTCCGGTATTCGTCCTGCTTTTGAAAAACTTGATTGTCTTGACTTTGCAGGTCTCGACACACTGTTTACTAAATATAAAGGTATTAAGGCAATTATTCATTTTGCAGCCAGCAAAGCTGTAGGTGAATCTGTTCAAAAACCCTTGCTTTACTATCGCAATAATATTGTTTCTTTGGTTAATTTACTGGAACTGATGCCTAAACATGGTGTTGAGGGTATCGTTTTTTCTTCATCATGTACTGTCTACGGAGAACCGGATCAACTTCCTGTAACAGAAATGGCTCCAATTAAACCAGCAACTTCTCCTTATGGAAATACTAAACAGATAAATGAAGAAATTGTAAGAGATACTATAACTTCGGGAGCTCCGATTAATGCAATCCTTCTTCGTTATTTCAACCCGATTGGGGCGCACCCTACAGCTTTACTAGGCGAACTTCCCAATGGAGTTCCTCAGAATCTGGTTCCTTATATTACTCAAACTGCCATGGGCATCCGCGAACAACTCAGTGTCTTTGGTCATGATTATAACACTCCCGACGGAACTTGTATCCGTGATTTTATCAATGTTGTTGATTTGGCTAAAGCACACGTGATTGCAATTGACCGTATTTTGAACGGAAAACAGAAAGCTAAGGTTGAAACCTTTAATATTGGTACAGGGAAAGGACTCTCAGTACTGGATTTGATTAATGCATTTGAAAAATCAACAGGTGTGAAACTAAATTATAAGCTTGTTGGTCGTCGTGTCGGTGATATCGAAAAGGTTTGGGCTAATCCTGATTATGCAAATAATGAACTGGGTTGGAAAGCTGAATCAACTACAGAAGATACGCTTCTTTCTGCCTGGAAATGGCAATTAAAGCTAAGAGAAAGAGGTATTCAATAATATACGTATGTGTGTTTAGTTTTTATTAACGATGAAAAACTGAACTTTTGTAAAGCACATATGTTACTATATTGCAAGTGAATCTGATATCCTGGCATAAATGTGAATTTAAGCATGTGTGATTAATGTATGCCTCCCCGGCATAGACAGTCACTTGTATAGTAGTTTTGTCGTGTTTTATTTTGTGTTTGTGTTGTGGCGGTGCATCGACGTGAGTCGTCGCACCGTCTTTTTTTATAAAAGTGTGTTTTTCTTTAGGGCATTTTATCTCTGAATAGTCATATATATAGAGAACGGTAATTGATTAATAATCATCTTAAAAAAAGCCATTATGAAAACACTATTTAAAAGTATGGGTTATCTGTTACTTATAATGTTTTTTGCAAACATTCAAAGTATAGCAGTAGCTTCTGTAACAGAGAACTATTTTACAATTAACGGAATTGTAAAAGATTCGGATACAAAAAAAATACTCCAATATGTTACTGTATCCATCCCTGGAAGTTCTACGACTACAATATCCAATGTGGAGGGAGAATTTTCGCTAAAGGTTAAAACAGCATTAAATGCCAAAGAGATTGAAATCTCACATGTAGGGTATTTAAGTTCTCGTATTCCTATCTCTAACGACCAACAAGCTAAGACTTATTTTCTCCATCCTAATGCTTATGTATTGAAAGAAGTGGTTGTTATTCCCGGATTTGCACGTTCATTAGTAGAACAAGCAGTATCTAAGATTGAGAATAATTATAGCCCTGCTTCTAATATGTTTAACAGCTTCTATCGGGAAACAGTTCAGAAAGGCAAAAGATACATTCAAGTATCCGAAGCTGTATTGAATCTCTATAAAGAACCTTATTCCAAGGGTATTGACAGAGACCGCGTGCGTATCTTTAAGGGGCGTAAACTGGTAAGTCAGAAAGCTAAGGATACATTGGCCGTTAAATTAATGGGTGGTCCTTATATGGCCGTGCTTCTTGATGTAGTTAAAAACCGGGATATTTTATTGGATAAAGAAATGATATCCTCTTACGATTATACAATGGAAGAATCTGTAAATCTGGATAATCGCCCGCAATACGTTATTGGTTTCCGTCCGGCAGTTGTTTTGCCTTATGCGCTTTATTTCGGTAAATATTATATTGATAAACAATCCCTGGCCTTTACACGTATTGAATTTAGTTTAGATTTGCGTGATCGCGAAAAGGCAATTAGTCAGATACTGATCAAGAAGCCGACAGGACTCCGTTTCAAACCATTGGATGTTAATTTCTTAGTTACCTATAAAGTACAAAATGGAATAAGCTACATGAATTATATGCGAACCGAATCTCAGTTTACATGTGACTGGAAAAGAAGATTGTTCAAGAGTAAATATACTGTTCTTTCAGAAGTGGTGGCAACAGAACGTGATGATGCACCAGCTGAATCTATTCCTTACAAAGAATCTTTTAAATACGATCAGACATTCTCTGACAAAGTATCTAGCTTTACAGATGAAGACTTCTGGGGCGGTTACAACATTATAGCACCTACAGAATCATTGATGGATGGTGTGAAGAAGTTGAAAAAACAATATAAATAANNANNNATAAAGAAAAAAGAATTGTATATTTGAGTTCTCATTATTATACAAATGATTAATTCAATATGAATTAGATATGCTAGATGATTTGCTCCTCCTTAACAGGATAAAGAATGGCGATGTTCAGGCTTTCGAAAAACTATTCCGGTCATATTATAAGCCTCTTTGCTATTATGCAGATTCTTTCTTGAATGACATGGATAGTGCTGAAGAAATCGTTCAGAACCTGTTCTATCAATTCTGGAAGGAGCGGGCGGATTTACAAATAAGGCTTTCAGTGAAATCTTACTTGTTTCAATCAGTTCAGAATAATGCTTTCAGTTACCTTAAACATCTTCAGGTAATGGATGTCTACCGCGAGAAAATAACACAGGAAGAACTTGAAACAAGTAATGTTTCGCCGGCTGATGATCTGGAATACAAAGAGTTGGAAAGCAAATTTGCATCTTTACTTCAACAATTGCCTGAGCGACAGCGAAGGATATTCTGTATGAACCGTTTTGGCGGGAAGAAGTATAGTGAGATTGCCAAAGAACTCTCGGTTTCAGTTAAAACAGTGGAAGCGGATATCAGTAAAGTACTTATTGTCCTGCGAAAGGAATTGAAACATTATAATCAATAAAATTATGTTCAGAAAAGAGCCCAATACAGACATTGCGTGGAGCGCACTTTATTCAAGGCTGGAAAAAGATAACCTGTTGAATGAAGAAGGCTACAGCTATAAACAGCGAAGAAAGATACTTCCTGCTTATTTTTGGGCTGCAGCATGCGTGATAGCACTTTTAAGCGCATCAGTCTTTTTATATACTCATTCAGGAAAAGAAAGCAAGGAACTGCTTACACTCCAAAATACTGACAGTGGAAATATTCTGGTAAAGACATTGGATGATGGCTCTACTATTTATCTGACATCTAATGCTTCCTTGAGTTATCCGAAATCATTTTCGCCTAATCAGAGGGAGGTGTCACTTCAGGGAGAAGCGCTTTTCGATATTGCAAAGAATCCGAAAAAGCCATTTCTTATTCAAACGGATAGAGTAACAGTGAAGGTGTTGGGAACGGCGTTTAATGTAAAATCATCCGCTGACGGACATTTTGAGCTTGCAGTGAAACGCGGAAGAGTAAGAGTTACAGAAAAGGAGGGAGGAAGCTATATTGAAGTAACTGCAGGACAGTCGGTCTCTTTTGTAGGAAATCATTTGGTTAAATGCACAAATATTGATAAAAGATTTTTTGACCATTATACTGCTAAGATGCGATTTAAGGACGAAACTCTTGAAAATATTGTGCATGTTATCAATCAAAATAATGATTCNTTTGTTGTTNTAAANGGTAATCAGCTCAANANNTNNATTGATAACGTGCACTATATTTTGCAGCGTTTCATCTTTAAAGCGCATTTTAGATGAAACGCTGCAAAATATAGTGCACGTTATCAATCAAAATAATGATTCTTTTGTTGTTTTAAAGGGTAATCAGCTCAAGACATCCAGACTAAACGTACAATTTTATAAGAATAGTGTAGATGAAATGACACAAATAATTAGCCTGGCTCTTAATCTGAAGCGTGAGGTTCGTCAGGATACTATTTATATTTCGCAACATTAATACTTATCAATGAAACGTTTGTGCTTATTTCTATTGCTTCTTTGCATAGTTCATTTTCCTTTATGGTCGGAGAATGGAGATGATCCGTTAAGTAAGCGCATTCAGGTTGAAAAGCAAAAAAATACAGTTTATGAGTTACTGAATTACATTGGAGATACATCGGGTTTCTATTTTATTTATGATAGCAAAATTATTGATAATGAAAAGAAATCCAAATTAAAGGCCGGAACGTATTCTGTTCGTGAGGCTATTTTTCAGGTACTTCAGAGTGAAAATTATACCTTAAGAACCCTTGATCGCTATATTCTGATTAATGAAAAGAATTCTTCCACACTACCTTTGCATCAAACCGCTGTTTCAAAGGTTAAAGATAGCCTGACTTACAAGCATGTCTCAGGAACTGTACTGGAAAAATTCACGCAAGCTCCTATTCCTTACTGCTCTGTCAGTCTTGAAGGAACAGGTATTGGAACAATAACCAATAGTAATGGTAAGTTCTTATTAAGGATACCTGATTCTTTAAGTCTTGTCAAGTTACATATTTCGCACATCGGGTATGAATCTCACTCAATACCTGTTGATTTCATAAAAAATAGTCCTATTAATATTTATCTGACTCAGCGGATGGTTCCTCTTCAGGAAGTGATCTTCCGTCTGATAAATCCCAGAAAGATAGTGAAAGAAGCGATGGAAGCACGAGATCGTCTTTATCTTGATAAACCCTCCTATTTTACTACTTTCTACAGAGAAGGGATAGAACGTAAAAAAGAGTTGTTAAGACTTACTGAGGCTGTATTTAAAGTATATAAGCAAAGTTATACTAAATCTTTCTCTTTTGATCAGGTGAAACTTCTGAAGATGCGAAAGATTACGAATGATGCGGTGAAAGATTCTGTTGTTCTGAGGATGAAAGCAGGAGTAGAGGCCTCTTTGTTATTGGATTTGATGAAGAATGTTCCCGAATTTATGGAAATAAACGATAAGAATATATACGATTATACCAAAATTGATATGACTGAGATAGATTCCCGCAGGGCACATGTAATTTCTTTTGAACAGAGGAAAGGGATTACGGATCCTTGTTTAAAGGGAAAATTGTATATCGATGCTGAAAATTCAGCTTTGCTTTGTGCTGAGCTTGAGATTAATCCTTCGTATATTGATAAAGCAGAAGATCAGTTTGTTGTTAAGCGAGGTCGCAATATAAAAGTTCACCCTCAGCAAATTGTATATACGGTGTCATACAAAGAGTTGAATGGCAAATATTACATGAATCATGTCAGAGGCGATTTATCATTCAAAATGAAGGGTAAAGGACAATTCTTCTATAGCCCGATGCATATATTCTTTGAAATGGTCACTTGTAAAGTGGATACAGTCAATGTACAGCCTTTTCCTCGTGAAGAAAGACTCCCTGTCAGAAAGATTTTTTCAGAGGAAAACTTCAGTTATGACAATCATTTCTGGGGAGATTTTAATGTAATTCTTCCGGAAGAGAATATAAATAAGAATCTTTCCCGCATTGCTTCTAAAATAGAAGAATCTGGTGAGTAAAGGTTATTATAGTTTTCCCTGCCAGATAAAGTAATCAGGAAAAATCAGTTCCGGTTTATCTAATGGGGCATTGAAAATGCCATATAATGAAGAACCGGAACCAGACATGGAAGCATATATAGCTCCTGCTTCGTATAGCTTATTCTTGGCTTCTCCAATTTCAGAATGCAGTGCAAATACACTATTTTCAAAGTCATTTACTAAGTTGTTTTTCCACTCTTCTATAGGAAGTTGAATGATTTCTGTGACCTTCTTTGCTGGATGAGCTGGAGCTATCAGTGAAAAGGCCTCGCGTGTAGAAACAAAAATCTCCGGTTTAACAATTAATATGTATAATCCTTTTAATGAAATATTTATCGGAGAGAAAATATTACCTGTGCCAGTTGCAAATGTAGGTTTATTCTTGATAAAAAACGGACAGTCGGCTCCTAAAAGGGCAGCTAATTTTTCTAATTCTTTCTCAGATACCCCTAAAGAGAATTTAGTGTTTAGCAGTTTCAGCATAAAAGCTCCGTCGGACGAACCTCCACCCATACCTGCACCCGAAGGGATTTGTTTCTGAAGATAAATGGATATTGCTGGAAGATTGAACCTCTCTTTTAATAATCTGTAGGCTTTCACTACCAGATTATCCTCAGGATTTCCAGCTATTGAAGCCCCAAATACCTGCAATTCAAAATCTTTCTCCGAATCCTTAAGAAGTACAACTTCTAATGCGTCTTCAATATGTACCGGATAAAAAACAGTTTCTAAATTATGATAACCGTCGGGACGTTTTTCTGTGATATTAAGACCCAGGTTTATTTTGGCATTTGGGAATACAATCATTTTAATTCTATTTTTTATATGCAAATGTACATGAAAAATTAATAATATTCCCACATAGGGTACTTAAAATATATCCTTGTTTCTTAGCCTTTGTATATTCGGTTAAGGCATTGCTTATGGTTCTATTATAAGATATAAAAATACATTATAAAATTTCTAGGATTATTTCAGCTAAACATTAAAAAGCTTTATCTTTGCCTGCCCAAATTATGTTAGAATAGATATGGAACAAAAAAGAAATGCAAGAAGCACGAAATCAAAAGTACAACCGATAGCGGATTACGGTCGTTTGCAACCGCAGGCGCGTGAGTTTGAAGAGGCTGTATTGGGAGCATTAATGCTTGAAAAAGATGCTTACCCTCAGGTTAGTGAAATCCTTCGTCCTGAATCGTTTTATGATCGTCATCATCAAATGATTTATGCAGCAATTACAGATTTAGCTGTTCGTCAGGAGCCAATAGACATTCTAACCGTTACCGAACAACTTAAAAAACGCGGGGAACTTGAAGAAGTGGGAGGGCCGTTCTATATTACCAAGCTAAGTAGTCAGGTTGCTTCTTCCGCACATATTGAATATCATGCGCGAATTATAGCCCAAAAAGCCCTTGCGCGCGAGTTGATCACTTTCTCCAGTAATATTCAAAGTAAAGCTTTTGACGAAACATTAGATGTGGATGATCTGATGCAGGAAGCTGAAGGGAAATTATTTGAGATCTCTCAACGAAATCTGAAAAAGGATTATACACAGATTAATCCGGTTATCTCGGAAGCATATGAACTGCTGCAAAAAGCTGCAGCCAGAACCGATGGTTTGAGTGGATTGGAAAGTGGTTTCCATGGACTGGATAAGATGACTTCCGGTTGGCAGAATTCTGATTTGGTGATTATCGCTGCTCGTCCGGCAATGGGTAAAACGGCATTCGTTTTGTCTATGGCAAGAAATATAGCTGTTAACTTTAGAAATCCGGTAGCAGTGTTCTCTCTTGAAATGAGTAACGTTCAGNTNGTNAACCGTCTTATAGTNAATGTTTGTGAGATTCCNGGTGAAAANATNAANAGTGGTCAGCTTGCTCCTTATGAATGGCAGCAGCTTGATTACAAACTAAAAGATTTAATTGATGCACCTTTGTATGTGGACGATACTCCTTCACTTTCTGTCTTTGAATTAAGAACAAAAGCAAGACGCTTGGTACGTGAACACGGTGTAAAAATACTTATTATTGACTACCTTCAGCTGATGAATGCCAGCGGAATGTCATTCGGCAGCCGTCAGGAAGAGGTAAGTACCATTTCCCGGTCCTTGAAAGGATTGGCAAAGGAATTAAATATCCCTATTATCGCTCTTTCACAGTTGAATCGTGGAGTTGAAAATCGTGAGGGAATTGACGGAAAGCGTCCACAGTTGGCTGACCTTCGTGAGTCTGGAGCCATTGAGCAGGATGCCGATATGGTCTGTTTTATTCACCGCCCGGAATATTATAAAATTTATTCGGACGAAAAAGGGAACGATTTGCGTGGAATGGCTGAGATTATTATTGCAAAACACCGTAATGGTGCCACTGGTGATGTGCTTCTTCGATTTAAAGGAGAGTTTGCTAAATTCCAGAATCCGGATGATGATACGATTATTCCTTTACCTGGTGAGAGTGGTGTTGTGGGCTCAAAAATAAATAAACAACCTCAAGGTTCGGTACCTCCACCTCCCGAGGAATATCCTTCTCAGATATCCAGCCCGTTCGGGAATTTTGGTAATGATGGCCCATTGCCGTTCTAACTCTTTTTNCNGATATATAACCNTACAAAATAAAAAAACTTATTACCTTTGCGAGTCAATTCTGCAAATATAAAAAAATAATGATATGAATATCTCTTATAATTGGCTGAAAGAGTATGTCAATTTCGATTTAACTCCTGATGAAGTTGCTGCAGCACTTACCTCAATTGGTTTAGAAACCGGTGGGGTAGAAGAAGTACAAACTATTAAAGGTGGTTTGGAAGGATTAGTAATTGGTGAAGTGCTGACATGTGTTGAACATCCGAATTCAGATCATCTACACATTACTACTGTAAATTTAGGGAATGGTGAGCCTACTCAGATTGTTTGCGGCGCGCCGAATGTGGCTGCCGGACAAAAAGTGGTTGTTGCTACCTTAGGTGCAAAACTTTACGACGGAGATGAATGCTTTACGATAAAGAAATCAAAGATCCGCGGCGTTGAATCCATTGGAATGATATGTGCGGAAGATGAGATAGGTATTGGTACAGACCATGCCGGAATTATAGTTCTTCCTTCAGACGCAGTTCCCGGTACACTTGCAAAAGACTACTATAATGTAAAGAGCGACTATGTGCTCGAGGTAGATATTACTCCAAACCGTGCAGACGCTTGTTCTCACTTCGGAGTTGCCCGCGATTTATATGCTTATCTGATTCAGAATGGATATAAAGCGCAACTGACTAAACCATCTGTTGATGCGTTTAAGATTGATAATCATGACTTGGATATTGATGTGGTTGTAGAGAATAGCGAAGCATGTCCTCGTTATGCCGGAGTTACTATTAAAGGAATTACGGTAAAAGAAAGTCCGGAATGGATGCAAAACAGATTAAGAGCTATCGGTGTTCGCCCAATCAATAATATTGTAGATATCACAAACTATATTGTTCACGAACTTGGTCAACCTCTTCACTGCTTCGATGCAGATGTTGTAGGAAAGAGAGTAATCGTTAAGACTATGCCGGAAGGAACTCCTTTCACTACACTTGATGGAGTGGAAAGAAAACTGAGCGATCGCGACCTGATGATCTGTAATGAGAATGGTCCGATGTGTATTGCCGGAGTCTTTGGTGGTTTGGATTCGGGAGTAACAGAGAATACTGTTAATGTGTTTCTTGAAAGTGCTTATTTTCATCCTACCTGGGTACGTAAAACAGCACGTCGTTATGCTTTAAACACAGATGCTTCTTTCCGCTTTGAAAGAGGAATTGACCCTCTGTATACTGATTATGTATTGAAACATGCTGCACTTCTTGTTCAGGAACTTGGTGGAGGTACTGTCTCTTCTGAAATAAAAGATGTATATCCCGTACCGTTCAGTAAATTTAATGTAGATATTACTTATAATAAAATAAATACACTCATAGGTAAAGAAATTCCTGTTGAGACTGTTAAGAGTATTGTTACCAGCCTTGAAATGGAAATCACAAATGAAACAGCTGAGGGGTTGTCTCTTGCTGTTCCTCCTTACCGTGTTGACGTGATGCGTGATGTAGACGTGATTGAGGATATCCTTCGTGTTTACGGATATAACAACGTGGAAATTCCAACAACTCTGAAATCAAGCCTGACAACTAAAGGCGCTGCCGATAAGTCATACAAACTCCAGAGCCTTATTTCTGAGCAATTGGTTGGTTGTGGTTTCAATGAAATACTAAATAACTCTTTAACAAGAGCTGCTTATTATGAAGGTTCAGAAACTTACCCGGCTAATAATCTGGTGATGTTACTGAATCCATTGAGCAACGACCTTAACTGTATGCGTCAGACATTGTTGTTTGGTGGCTTGGAAAGTATTACTCACAATGCTAACCGCAAGAATGCCGACCTGAAGTTCTTTGAATTTGGTAACTGTTATTATTTCAATGAAGACAAGAAAAATCCAGAGAAAGTACTTGCTGCTTATAACGAAGATTATCATTTAGGTATGTGGGTATCGGGTAAGAAAGTTGTCAACTCATGGGCTCATGCCGATGAACAAAGTTCTGTATACCAGCTGAAAGCTTATGTAGAGAATATCCTTCTTCGTTTAGGATTAGATCTTCGTAACTTAGTTGTTGGTAATCTCACAGACGATCTTTTCTCTGCGGCATTGTCAGTCAATACAAAGGGAGGAAAACGTTTGGCTGCATTTGGTGTAGTTACTAAGAAACAGCTGAAAGCATTCGATATTGATAACGAAGTTTACTATGCTGATTTGAACTGGGACGAATTAATGAAAGCTATTAAGTCTGTTAAGGTTTCATACGAAGAAATATCCAAATTCCCGGCTGTTAAGAGAGACCTTGCACTGCTGCTTGATAAGCAGATACAGTTTGCCGAAATAGAAAAGATTGCGTATGATACAGAACGCAAACTTCTAAAATCAGTTTCGTTGTTTGATGTGTACGAAGGCAAGCACCTTGAGACCGGAAAGAAATCATACGCTGTTAGCTTCTTGCTTCAGGATGAAACTCAAACCCTGAATGACAAACAGATTGATAAGATAATGAGTAAGCTGGTTGCCAATCTTGAGAATAAGTTGGGGGCAAAACTCAGATAATTATATAAACTTAATAAAAGCATAAATAAAAATGGGAAGAGCGTTCGAATACAGAAAAGCCACCAAAATGAAGAGATGGGGGAACATGGCTCGTACATTTACGAGAATTGGTAAACAAATCGCTATAGCTGTAAAGGCTGGCGGTCCTGATCCGGAAAACAACCCACATCTACGTTCTTGTGTAGCTAACGCAAAGGCAGCCAACATGCCGAAAGAAAATGTTGATAGAGCAATTAAGAGAGCTATCTCTAAAGATACCGAAGACTACAAGGAAATGGTATACGAGGGATATGGACCACATGGTATTGCTGTTTTGGTTGAGACTGCAACAGACAATACCACACGTACAGTGGCTAATGTTCGTAGCATATTTAATAAAAATGGTGGATCTTTAGGCACATCAGGTAGTTTGGATTTCATGTTTACCCGTAAGTCTATGTTTACTGTTGCTCCAAAAGAAGGTGTTTCTATAGAAGATCTGGAGCTTGAATTAATTGATTATGGGGTAGACGAACTTGATGCCGATGAAGAAGGCATTACATTATACGGCGAATTCCAGTCATTCAATGCTATTCAGAAGTATCTTGAAGAAAATGGTTTTGAAATTGTCAGCTCAGAGTTTACACGTATTCCAACAGATTTAAAAGACGTTACAGACGAGCAACGTGCTGCCATTGATAAACTTATTGAAAAAATGGAAGATGATGAAGATGTGCAGAATGTTTATACAAACATGAAGCCATCAGAATCAGAAGAATAATGAAATCAGTATATAAAACATCAGGGACTTGTAGTACATATATCGTAGTGGATGTGGAAAATGACATTCTTAATGATGTTAGTTTTCAAGGTGGATGTAATGGAAACCTAAAAGGCATTTGCGAGTTGATAAAGGGGATGCCTGTGGATGAAATTATTTCTAAACTGGAAGGAATCTCTTGCGGTGGGCGACCCACTTCTTGTCCTGATCAGTTGTGCCAGGCTTTGCGACAAATAAAAAATACCTGATTATTTCTGAATTGATCCGTGATTAAAATATAAAAGGCTGCCAATAATAGGCAGCCTTTTATATTTATATATAACTATGGACGACTTTCGCTTTTTCTGATTTATAGCCCATAATTCCTTTTGATATTTATATATAACCATGGATTGGGCGTCTTTAGTGTATTTTGCTGGTAAGGAGATAAACTCAATTCCCCATAGTTTTGCAAGTAAGCTATCTTATTTATAAAGCCTGGGGTTGATAGCAATCCGAAAAAGTTCTTTTTTGCTTTTATCAGAAAAATAAACGTATTCAATGGTGGTATTAAAATCCTTGTATTCCTTCAGATCAATGGAATTTTTTACTGCTGCAATCATTGAACTTTCCATATACAGTCTGTTTTTCTGAATGGAGTCGGGACTGTCTATTGCTCCGTACAAGGTATAATAGTTACTGTTAGTATTTGTCTTTGAATCATAGATCATACTATCGACTCTGATTCCTGATCCAATTATTACAGGACATTTGGCAGTATATTCTTTGGCCAGTCTTTCAAAGGATTTTTCCCTAGATTCTTGACATGAACTGAAAACAAGCAATATTCCTGCTATAAATAATACGATCTTTTTCATCTTTTTCCCTATTTTTGTTCTACGAAGATAACCGATAATAATGAACATAACAAGAACGCAGCATGTTTTTTATAATTATCTTTGTACAAACATATTAAGTAAGATGCGATGATTAATTTCTTTGAAGACTTAAAGCGAAAAGACCATAACCGTTATTTAGGGGGATTAGATGTTCTTAAATATATTGGTCCGGGATTGTTGGTTACTGTGGGATTTATTGATCCGGGAAACTGGGCTTCGAATTTTGCCGCTGGTTCGGAATTTGGATATACATTACTTTGGGTAGTTACTCTTTCAACCATCATGCTGATTGTTCTTCAGCATAATGTGGCTCACCTTGGCATAGTAACCGGATTGTGTCTTTCGGAAGCAGCAACACAATATACCCCCAGATGGGTATCACGTCCCATACTCGGAACAGCCGTTCTGGCTTCCGTATCCACTTCTTTAGCAGAAATACTGGGTGGAGCCATTGCGCTTCAAATGCTGTTCAATATTCCTATAATATGGGGGGCGGTACTGGTTACTGCTTTTGTGTTTATCATGCTGCTGACTAATTCATACAAGAAGATAGAGCGTTCCATTATCGCATTTGTCTCGGTGATTGGCCTTTCCTTTATTTATGAGCTTTTACTGGTCAATATTGACTGGCCTTTAGCTGCAAAGGGATGGTTAACTCCAAGCTTTCCTCAGGGAAGTATGTTGATTATAATGAGTGTGCTGGGGGCAGTGGTAATGCCTCATAACCTTTACCTTCATTCAGAAGTGATCCAGAGTCATGAGTACAACAAGCAAGATGATACATCTATCAGGAAAGTTCTGAAATACGAGTTGTATGATACTCTCTTTTCTATGATTGCAGGATGGGCCATAAACAGTGCAATGATACTTCTGGCGGCAGCTACCTTCTTTAAATCTGGTGTTCAGGTAACGGAACTTCAGCAGGCAAATGCATTACTGCAACCTCTTCTGGGAAATAATGCGGCGGTTGTTTTTGCAATGGCGTTACTTATGGCAGGTGTTTCATCAACCATCACAAGTGGTATGGCTGCCGGTTCTATTTTTGCAGGTATTTTTGGCGAGCCTTATCATATTAAAGACAGTCACTCACGCCTGGGGGTAATTATTTCTTTGGGACTTGCTTTGCTATTGATCTGTTTTATCAGTAATCCTTTTAAGGGGTTGCTTATTTCACAGATGGTACTAAGCATTCAGTTGCCATTTACTGTATTTTTGCAGGTAAGCCTTACATCATCCCGAAAGGTAATGGGTAAATATGCGAACGGTAAATGGAACACGTTTGTGCTTTATACTATTGCGGCAATAGTCACTGTTTTAAATATCATGCTATTAGTTTCTGCAATGATAAACGAATAATAAAATATTTTCTGTACAAAAGAATGCAATCTTCTGTACAGAACAATTAATTCTTTTGTACAGAAGATTGCATTCTTTTGTACAAGGAAAAAATAAAACATAACGAAGATTTTTAAGAATATGATGGAAGAAAGAGTAAATAGAGCTGTAGAACTCTTTAAAAGCGGCTATAATTGTTCTCAGTCAGTGGTGGCGGCTTTTGCCGATTTGTATGGATTTACGGAAGAACAAGCCTTAAAAATGGCTTCTTCTTTTGGAGGAGGAATAGGACGAATGAGAGAAACCTGCGGGGCTGCCTGCGGCATGTTTCTATTGGCTGGACTTGAAACAGGAACCACAGACCCGAAAGACAAAGAAGGGAAAGCGGCTAATTATCAGTTGGTACAGGATTTAGCGGCAATCTTCAGGGAAAGGAACGGTTCATTGAATTGTGGAGAATTATTAGGACTAAAGAAATGCAATCCGGTTGAGGCCACTCCTGAGGAGCGTACTCCTCAATATTATGCCAAACGTCCGTGCGTAAAAATAGTGGAAGAGACGGCAAGAATCTGGGCAGAATATCTTGAAAATCAAAAAAAATAAAGAAAACAGAACAAAAACGTTTCATTTTGATTAAATATTTTCCATAAAAAGTGCTATTTAATATAAAAAAGTATATATTTGTATCCAAATAAATCCCAAAATAGTGGATTCGTTTAAGATTTTCAGATGTTTAACTAAAAGTATTTTAAAATGTTAAGAGAAAAGGCAGGAACAGTAGCTGGTTTGATATGGACTGCATTGAACGGCACTGAAGGTTTAACGGTGAAACAAATTAAGAAGGCAACAAAGTTAGTAGACAAAGATCTTTATTTAGGCTTTGGATGGCTGCTAAGAGAAGATAAGGTTTCTATTAAAGAAATTGAAAATGATCTATTTGTTGCTCTGAAGTAGAAAAGCTAATAACTGAATTATAAAAAATGCGCTGGCACGTTTTAATATGTTGCCAGCGCATTTTTTTATTTTCC
>JGI20225J20221_1001579_pt1 | contig 22190 bp, 19 predicted proteins | sample BioMet4_FD_20221 | JGI IMG/M metagenome (IMG submission 20221)
GCTTTCTTCCTGCTGCCGAGTTTTTCCTGCAGGTACGCGGCCGTTACTGCGGGGTCGGATGGTTCCGGTCCGAGTTTCGCCTGGCCGGTAATGCTGTCAACTTCTCCCTGGCGGAAATACCAGAAACGGCCGAAGCGTCTTACATCGATATAGCGCAGCTGACTGCCGTCGGATAACGACATAAGCAAATGCGTATGCTTTTCCACAGGGGCGTCTGCCGCCATGACCAGAAGCTGCCCGGTCATTCTCAGATGCAGGCAGAGCCGGTCGCCGCCGGCGAAATGGATCGTCAGGAATTTTCCTCTGCGGCTCATTTCGGCGATCGTCTGATTTCGCAGACATTCCGCAAACTGTTCCGCATCGGGATAGGCAATGATCTGCGGGTTGCGGATCTCCACTGTCTCTACACGCCTTCCCGCGAGCTGCGGCTCCAGGATACGACGCACTGTTTCAACTTCCGGCAGTTCAGGCATTATTACTGCCTCCTTTCTTAAATGGTTCGTGAGTATATTTCCGCTTTCTGTTACTTCCTGATGCTTCTTCTTTTATTGACTATCTCATAAAATTTCTTATTGATCTTCTTCCTTCACAGTTTTTTAAGATTTTGAGTAAAACGCCCGGACAGGGCTATGAGCTGCTCCTGTTCCTCACGGGTATGCTTCGACTGGAATGTCTTCCCGCAGATTTCTTTCCGGGTCATTCCCTCTTCAGCATAAAACAGTACGAGAAAGGTATTCATCAGGAGTCCGCGGCTTTTGACATATTCGTCATATAGCGCAAACTGTTCGTCGTGTAATTTGCAGTAATAGTCAATTGCTTGACCATGATTGTATTCGTACTATGCGCCAGTGTCAAGCGGGGCGTGCCCTGCTGCCAGTTGTTTATCCATTATCCTTTTCACCGCCTGTTTAGCTTTTGCATATCAAATCATTTCAAAAGACAGCTTGACATTATGGATTTGCCGTATTATAGTTGGTATACTAATTGTTTGTATAAAAACTATACGCTTTTATACAATGGTCTGCAGCACAGAAGGAGTATTAGATGCAGGATTCTTTACATTACAGACTTAGAAAAGCTCATGCACTATGTCAAAAAAACATTATGCAGGAAATCAGGAAAAAGTCCGACCTTAGGTCCGGAGAGCCCAAGATCCTTGAATTTCTTCTTGAAAATGAGCCTTGTGAACAAAAGATGATTGCGGAAGGATGCGAGCTGGACCCCGCTTCTATTACCGGCATTCTGGGCAGAATGGAAGAACGCGGTTTAATTACACGCGATCATCTGCCCAGCAACAGGCGCTCGCTCTTCGTATCCATGACAGATAAAGGCCGCGAAATGTGCAGCATTACTGAGAACGCTTTCAACATCATTGATAAAAAAGCCTGCAGCGGACTGTCTGCAAAGCAAACAGCGGAAATCCAGCAACTGCTGGAAATTATCTTCACAAATTTAAAAACACCTAATGACCTGAAATAAAACACTTGAAACGAAAGAAAGCAAAATATGATTGACAACAAAGTAAAAGGACCCAAATCAAAAATAAACGAGTTAATTAGACGATATATGGTTTTGACCATCGCGCTGTTCATAATGGCCTTCGGCGTAAGCCTTTCGGTCAAAGCAAATCTCGGAACATCACCTATTTCCTGTGTTCCCTATATCATAAGTCTTTTCTCCCCGCTGACCATCGGACAAGCAACCATAATAATGCACGTCGTTTTTATCTCTATCCAGATTATACTTCTGCGCAGAAATTACAAGCCTCTGCAGCTTCTGCAGCTGCCTGTTGCCTTTATCTTTGGATATTTTACCGATTTTACAATGTGGCTCTTATCTGATCTGCATCCATCAACATATCTTCTGCAATGGTTTTTTACAATGCTCAGTTTAGTAGTAATAGCTTTCGGCGTCTTCCTGGAAGTGCATGCTCATGTTATCATGCTGGCCGGTGAAGGTCTGGTCCTCGCATTATATGAAGTGACTCACATTGAATTCGGCAAAATCAAAGTTGCTGCCGATGTGTTACAAGTCATCATAGGGATCACATTATCCTTCATTTTCCTGCACGGCTTGTATGGTATTCGCGAGGGCACTTTAGCTGCTTCTCTCGTAGTCGGTACTCTTGTACGTCTCTTTTCACGTCATTTCCACTTTATCGATACGTTCCTTAGCAATGATAACCCTGAGAAACAATACCACAAAGACTTTCCAGAGGAAGAGGAGGTACTAAAACAGGATTGCTAGAAATATTTATCAAATCCTCAATATCTTGCAGCCAAAGAAACTCTGCGTTCATTTCCCCCAGATTCTATGTGTTTCATTGTGCGTCGCCTCTGCTGCAAAACAAAACACCCGCCGTTTCGGGCAGGTGCAGTGCTCTTATCAACTAGAACGGGAGTGTTACTTCTCCAAAATCATCATCCAATACATACTCTTTGGAACTCCCTTTAACTTTAACATACCATCTTGTAGCATTATATGACCCGCTGACGGAAGTATCATAGTAATACTTTTGACCAGTTTTAAATGAATACCATTTTCCTTTCTTCGGATACTGATGTGTTGCGGATTGATTTGAAAAACTGCGCATTTTATGTGATTTCCCGTTTGAATCATATCTAAGCCCCGTAGCCTTGTTTTTCATTCTTAGGCTGGAGCATGGTTTTTTCGAATTGCTTGTTTTTACATATCTGCCTTTCACTTCAGTGACTTTGTACGCATCATATTTTTTATCTATTACTTTTTTATAATAGATAATTTTGATTTCCATTACGACGCTTCCACATTGTTTTTGACCGCCATCAAATAGAGCAGGCGTTATTTTCGACGGCTCTCTGGCCGTGATGCTGTCACAATAACGTTGACCCTCATTATCTTTCCCCAGTTTTGTCACATGATGCTCGGTACAAAGTGTGCTTGCATTAGTAACAGCAAACACAGGAGCGGCAAAACTCATTGACAATAATGTCATGAAAGCCACTATCACAATAATTACTTTATTTTTCATTTCTTTTCTCCCCTCTTATATCTATTGAGTATACTCTCACTTTGCTGCACTCACAAGGAAGAAAAGCCATAAATGCTTAGAAATCAATATGATCAGGAGTGTGTAAACTATTGCCGGTGTTCACATTATTATCAATAATAGTATCATACAAGCCCTACATATATCATATCGGTTTCTCATATCGTAAAAGTCATAGTATCAACGCATTATGACTTCAACTTGTTATTTTCATTTGTCAAATATTACAAAGCTCGGTGATTATCAGCAAATTAAGCTCTTTGTTTTTCGATATACTTCTTACCCGTAATCCGCTTCCAGTCTTCAATTTGGTTATCTAAAGATCTGTCTTTTTTCTTGTTTCGATTTAATGTTCCCATTGTTCCGCAATGAGCAAATCCATATATCTTTACTTGTTGACCATGACATTCCGTTATCACTGGATTCAGATTACTTTGAATAAAATCATTATATCCTTTGATCTTCGGTTTGTTTTCAACTTTCAAAGCGTCAATGACTCCTTCCAAAGTTGCTTTTCCAAGACATATTACAATTTTCGGTTCTAGAATTGAAATTAGCCTTTCAAAATGCTTGTAGTCACGCTTTAGCCATGTATCTTTCAAATTGCCACTTGTCCCTTTGCAGCGATATCCCAATGAAAGATTCGTAAAAAACAAGTCTGAATATTTGTTGTTTATAATATCATGATATCCTATTGATTCAAACAATACTCCGAGGTTCCTATCTGTATCAGAAATATTGCCTATACAATAATTGGAGGCATTTCCAGCATTTATTTCTTTAATATTTTTCACCACTACTTCATTTGCTGAATCATAAGGGCATCCCCAATCCTGACCAACCAGTAATATCATTGGGGTCAAATTTCCACGTCCTTGCCAATATGTCCACAAATTGATTTCTTCGCAGTCATCACACCATATCAGATTTACACCTTTGCTATTGCAATCCGACGGTGATTCTTTGTACGATGCTTTTACATCCTGTATTAATTTATTATATTCTTCTTTCTTGTCCATTGATTCTTCCCAAACAATATTATAGTTATATCACAGTTTATTACTTTAATATTTTTCTTTATATATAGCCGTAATAGTTCTACACTTTGAAGTAACATATTTTTCGCATTTCATATAACCTTTACTCAGTATTTCATTCCTATTGCGAGGTTTGTAATCTCATCCGATACCTGAAATGCTGACGTATATGTTTCTGACATCAGCTCGTCCCCTTAGGGCCTTCATCAATAATATAATACTATTCATCCAACTTTATCAATGCATTAATGATCCTTTTTTCTAATTTGCTTCCCTAATCGTCATTGAAGAAATCAGTGATAATCCACTTCTTTTCCATATTATTGCAGAAATTTTAAGTATGTAATTTGCTCAAGAAGATTTTACGGAAATATCCAACAATGAATTATTGAACTAATACAAACATACGCAATAATACATAACTGCTACTTTTTCCAAAACGCCAACATTTTCTCAAAATAAATCCATACCGGATTTCATTAGACAATTATTACATTGTAACACTCCAGGTTTATGCTAACGTTATTCCTTAGATAAATGAAATGCATTTTGAATTCGATACTCAGTTGGCGAAATGCCAATATTTTTTTTAAATGTCTTTGAAAAATAAAATACATCTTGATATCCAATTGAAATTGCAATATCGTTAATTGGTTGATCTGTAGACGCTAATAATGTTTTTGCTCTAGTCATGCGCATGTTTACAATATATTTAGATATTGTAAATCCTGTCTCAGCTTTAAATCTGGTCGTCAAATAAGAACGACTTACTTCTAATTCATCAGCCAACATATCAATAGATATGTTAGTATTATATGATGATTTAATGTAATTCAGGCAATTAATAATCAACAGAGAATTAGAATTTAGTTTTTTATCAGCTTCCTCTGATAAATGCGAATTATTTGATAAGCTTTGAAAACCAACAATTGAAATCTCGTTGTCAGTCGATTTTTCATTCCTATTCCCATTGCACACGATCCTAATCACATGATAAGTATTATCCAAACTTGTATTACAATATAATAATTGTTGAACTAACCTCGTTGAATTATACGTGTCAATCGTTGTTTGTAATACTCCATCAATAAGAATTTCTGCTAAACCACAATTATAATTCATATTGCCAAACCATTTAACTCCATTCCCGAAAAAATTGTATTCAGCATATGATTTTTCTTGCACTGTATTCATTTCTCGACTATTTTGCAACGGCCATACTTTCCAATCTCCATAATAATAAATTGACGGATTATTATACGAAACAATAGTCCAGTAATGCGGTGAGTATTGATCAATTAATACAGCCAGTATTTGATATAGACTACTTAAGGAACGAAAAGATTCTGAAACCGATAAACGACCTGAAAGCAAACTAATATTATGAAGTTCGCGCAATACATTTGGATCCTGAACACCTTTTACGGTAGCTTTTTCCAGCGTAATATCCAATAATTCCAACACCTTAGAAAGGCTTGACCCATATAAATCCAAATAAATAATATTGGCCTGTTCACTAGAACTGTTTATTATGTAATACTCGTTTCCGGGGAAAATAAAATATATATCATTTTGAAATAAATCAGTTATCATACCATTGCATTTAAGAGAAATACAACCCTTCACAACAAAAAACATTTGAATATAGCCATATCCTTTTGGTATTTCTTCCGATTTGCCTGGTATACTAACATTTGTGCAACGTGCAACAAAAATACCCTCGAACAAATCCGATTGATTAATTTCTATTGAATTTGATAAGTAACTTGTATACATTATTCATCAACCACCATCATCTTACAAATAGCAACTATAACAATCCAATGATTGTATTTAACAATACATTAGCTCCTTTTTCTATATCAGAAGCATCTGTTAATTCTTTTGGGGAATGGCTAATTCCACCTTTACTCGGGACAAATATCATAGCCGCATCAGTAATCAATGACATCGACTGCACATCGTGTCCAGCACCACTAATAATATGCCTATATTCGTATCCACATTTTTCAGAAATATCTTCAATTCTATGAACAAGAGAATCATCAAGTATAATCGATGGTGTCTCGGCGATTTTTTCTAATCTGTACATCACTTTTTCTTTCTCACAAATTTTTTCTATTTCTTTAGATAATATTGAAAAAAAAGATTTACGTTCCCTGTCATCGATTGACCTGATATCAACATACACTACTGCTTCATCTGCTACAATATTAATCGTATTAGGCTGAATATCGCACCTTCCAACAGTCGCTATAATTTGTCCATTCATATGTTTTGCAGTCTTCTCAACAGCTACGATAATTTCTGCCGCAGCAAGTACTGCATCTACCCGCGATGTCATTGGAATAGTCCCAGCATGTGCTGATTTACCTTTTAGGACAACTTTATCCCACTCAAAACCCGCCACACCATCTACAATACCAATGGAGACTTTTGCATCGTCTAATATAGTGCCTTGCTCAATATGTAATTCCAAATAGCATTTTATTTCTTCCTTGCTCCTTTGTGCACTACGATACAACTGAGGATCACATCCCACGCGTTTCATAGCCTCTCCCAACGATAATCCCATGCCGTTTTTCCGTTGCAATAATACATCATCTGCAACCCCTGCCATGGCTTTGCTTCCAAACAAACTTGCGCCAAACCCTGATCCGTCCTGTTCAGCAAAGGAAATAATTTCAATCGGATTATTATGAATCAGATTATTTTCCGTTATTACATTTATTACTTCAAATGCTGCTACCATTCCAAGACTTCCATCAAACATCCCACCATTTTTTACAGTATCAATATGTGACCCTAATGCAATTACCGGTGACTTATTATTATTTCCTTCCAATCTCGCAATCCAATTTCCCGCAGGATCAGTACGAACGGCCATGCCAAGATTTGATGCCCAAGATGTCATAATATCTCTCACTTTCAAATCATCATCCGAAAAGCTATATCTTGACCACCCGCCGCTTGGATCTTTACCATATTGTGAGATAGTATATAATTTGTCCATCATTCTGGAAATTTGAATTTTCAATTTGCATTTCCTCCTTGCGATACTTTAATTATACTTCTAATATTATCTTCTGTGGTCAATACTTTTACATCTTCAAAACCAATTACTTGTTAACGTAATGCTTATTGCAGCACAATTATATACTGCATAAAAGCATTACGTTAACAGTCAATATTTACGGAAAAGGCCATATTAAATATCAGCTAATTTCAATACTGTATTCAGCAACACATTTGCGCCTTTTTCTAAATCATTGTCAGAAGTATATTCCTGCGGTGCATGACTAATACCATTTTTACTTGGCACAAAAATCATTCCAGCATCTGAAATCAACGACATTAATTGTGCATCATGACCCGCTCCACTATACATACGCATTGAAGAATATCCACACTTACCCGCAGACTCTTCAACAATATCAACAACTCTGTTTGACAAAGACACTGGTGCAGCGTTTGCTAATTCTTCATACTTATAAGTCAAATCCCTCGCATTGCATATTTTTTTTGCGCTAATGTTTATCATTTCAACAAATCTGTCAATATTATCTGAAGAAATATCCCTTATGTCAAAATACACTTCTGCTTCGCCTGGCACTATATTTATACTATTTGGTTTAAGCATTATTTTGCCTACTGTTGCAACTAGCGGATTTCCAATTTCATTCGCAATTCTTTCTGTCTCTGTAGCAATGATACCAGCTGCTATCATTGTATCTTCACGCATTCCCATTGGTGTTGCGCCAGCATGATCGGCGCGTCCAGAAATAATCATTTTTGCCCATTTGAATCCCACAATACCTTGAACAACTCCTATGGATTTATTTGATGACTCAAGTATGCGGCCCTGCTCAATATGTAATTCAACATAATTCTTAATAGAGCCTCTTTCACGCATTGCCATTTTATAAGTGTTCGGGTCGCAGCCGACCTTTTTCATCGCATCACCCAAACTTAAGCCTTCATCATTTCGCTTTTTTATATAAAAATCAGCAGCAACTCCAGCCATTGCCTTGCTTCCAAACAAGCTAGCACCAAACCCCGAACCTTCTTCTTCTGCAAATGCAATTATTTCAATAGGCGACTTTGGAACGTAATTGTTTTCTTTCAATACATTGATTACCTCTAACGCAGACATCACTCCATAAACGCCATCATATTTCCCACCGTTTTTAACGGTATCTAAGTGTGATCCCATTGCCACCGGTGGCAAATCATTGTTAATACCATTCAAGTGCGCTATCCAATTCCCTGCTTGATCTGTCCGCACAAACATTCCAAGTTCTTTTGCCCATTCCGAAACAATTCGTTTTACTTCTATATCAGCATCTGAAAAACTGTATCGAGACCAACCACCAGTTTCATCTATTCCATATTCAGCTATCTTATTAATCCGCTTTATTATTCTTGTAATATTTACTTTCATATCATTCACCCTTGTACCGGGTATCTTGCTACAAGTAAAGCAAGATACCCGATTTCAATATCTAGATAACTATTATTAGTGATTATACGATTGGATGATTTAATACTTCAGGATTTAGCTTAAGCTTTAGGTACTTCCCATCCCCTGATGAGCCTAAGTACTTTCCGTTATCAACAATTATTTTTCCTCTGGCAATAGTCATGACCGGCCATCCTTTTACTTTCATTCCTTCATACGGATTATAATCAACATCTATTTGTATATCTTCCAATTTCACAATTTTTTCTTTATCGGGGTCCATAATGGTAATATCTGCATCACTGCCTACTGCTATGATTCCCTTCTGTGGGTACATTCCAAATATCTTTGCAGCATTTGTACTTGTAACCTCTACAAATCTATTAAGCGTTATTTTCCCTTTATTCACGCCTTCACTAAATACTACAGGCATACGGAATTCCAATCCACACATCCCGTTAGGTACATCTACGAAACAATCTCCATTACAATTTTTCTGAGCAGTATCATATGCACACTGATCCGAACCGATTGTTGATATTGTTCCATCAGCTAACCCTTGCCACATTGCATCAAGATGTTCCTGACTTCTGATAGGCGGGCTGCAGATAAATCTCTCCCCATGTGGCTCTTTAAGTTTATCTTCCGTTAGCGTAAGATAATGTGTCAGTGTTTCTGCGTATACTGGACGACCTTCTTGTCTAGCTTCCTTAATCATCTCATACCCTTCTTTGCATGACATATGGAAGTTATAATAGCCAGATCCTGCAACTTTTGATAAGAACAACGCTCTATTGATGCCTTCCGCTTCAACAGTAGAATTCTTTGTTATAGCATGCCAGATTGGTTCTCTGTGCCCTTCTTTCAACGCTTTTGCAACATTATAATCTGTCAGTTCACAACTTTCTGCATGTGCGCCGAACATTGCACCTTGTCTTTTAGCCTCTTCCATAGCCGCTAACATATCTCCAGCTTCTGCCATAAGATTTTCACGTTTGTAAAGCATGTAGCATTTAAAGGATGGAATGCCGAAATCCACAACTTCTTTCATTTGCGCAATAGCTTCTTCACTCGCTTCTGTAATAATACAGTGCATTGCAACATCAATAGCAGCTTTCTTTGTCAATTCATATCTAGCTTCTACTGCTTCCATCAGGCCATGTCCCTTCTGCTGAGTAACAAAATCTATTATTGTTGTCGTTCCACCGATTGCTTCAGCACGAGTCCCAGTAAAGAAATCTCCTTTTGACGTTGCTCCTTGGAACGGTAATTCCATATGGCAATGAGAATCAATGCCTCCAGGCAATAGATAATTACCGCCAGCATCTACCACTTTTTTAGCTTCAGGCATGTCTGCCTTATCGCCTATCATTACAATCTTATCGTCTTTTATTCCTATTGCTGCCTCTATGACATTATCAGGTGACACAATTTTTCCATTTTCAATAATTAAATCTAACATTTTTACCTCCATTCATTTGCGTAGTTGAATATTATCAACTAACTTATATATAATTGTTTTATGGCTGTATTTCATGAAACCCTAAATATTGTTTTTGCTCAGGTTTCTTAAAGAATAGACGTTTACTGGTTTTTTTACCTAGCCTCACTATACCTTCAGCCATTTTCACAGCAGCAGTAACACCATCAAACACTGGAACACCAAGTTCTTTCTGTAATTCTTCCGTAAATGTTACCATCCCTGCACAACCTAAACAGATTGCCTCTGCGCCATCTTCTTCTATTGCCTTAACTGACGCGTCTTTTAACCGTTGCATACCAAGTTGTGGATCTTTTTCAAATCCAAGAACACTCATGTCGCTAGCTCGAATTGAAACGCATTTTTCATTCATTGAATATCGTTTTACAACTTCTTCAAGCATTAATGTTGTGCGAGGAATTACAGCAACTATCGAAAATCTAGCTGCTACCACTGATGCCATATACATTGATGCTTCAGCTATTCCAATAACTGGGACATCTGCTATTTCTCGCGCCGCATATAATCCAGGATCTCCATAGCAAGCTATTATGAACGCATCAATATTTTCATTCAGCCCTTTGTGGACTTCTTCCATTACGCCAATTGTTGACGTAAATTCGTCATGGAAATTTTCAATTGATTCAGGACCGCAATGCGGTGTGACAGCAACGATTTCTGTTTCATTATTTTTAACACGCATTGCAGCATCATATATACCATTTGTCATTGACTGTGTTGTATTTGGATTAATAATTTTTATACGCATTTTTGCCTCCATAATGTTCAACTAATCTTCATCCGGGTTGTACTCGACATATGTGTAACTATCGACAGTAAAGTTTGGATCCGTTATTTCAGGCTGCGGACATTTCTTTACTATCCAGCATTTCATAAGTACATAGTATACAACCATTGAAATTCCGAAAGTTAAAGGTATAGCCCAGTCGGGATATAATACAGCAGGTACAGCTGCTAATACTAATGCAATAATAGCTGCAGGGTTGAAGTTTTTGAAATATTTATACTGACCTTCGGCATTGTATAAATCTTTGACATTTAATTTCTTTTTTCTCAAAAGATAATAGTCACATATCATTATTCCGCATATTGGCCCGAGCAGTGCAGATGATACTACCAATATTCCTGTAGTATTATCTGCAAAAATCCACGGCCTTGCCAAGATGCCCAGTATTCCACCGATGCAAGCCGCAACTTTAACATTGATTTTTGTTGGATAAAAATTCACTATGATATATGTCGGCGGCAACAAGTTGGCAGCAGTATTAGTTGACCACTGTGCAAATAAAACAAACAGTAAACAAAGTATTAAAAGTGCAACACTTTTAGTAGCTATAAGATCAACCAATACATCAATAGGATTCCAAGTGCCTGTGAGAACACCCGAACAAACTCCGATAAAGGTGAATGCAGCTAATGAAGTTACAAGACCTATCGTCTGTGACCACCAACTGCCAAAATTAGTTTTCCACCATGAAGTCTTGTATGGGTCCGGTGTTTTTAAAAATCTGGTAAACTCTGAAATGTTGAGAGTCATAGTCATAAAATGTCCCATCATAGCACATATAGCATATCCAAACGAAATACCTCCAACTCCGGAAATTGACAAAACCTCGCCGGGTGTCGAATGATATGTGCTCAGTACTAGATATAAAATATATATTCCAACTACCATTAAACATGGTGCTGCATATTTTTCCAACAATGCTACAGCTTTTGTTCCATGCATCATATTCCAGATTTGTAATATAGCGAATATAATAATTAGTAAGTTTTCATTACTGTATCCGGTTAACACATATAAGATCTTATTCATTGCATATGCGCAGAACCAAGTTTGATAACCAAACCAGAACAATGCAAATCCCGCCCTAAATACTCCTGGAATATGCGCTCCCAAATATCCAAAAGCTGAACGTATGTAAACACTGAAAGTAATTCCATATCTGATTCCAATATCACCTGTCAAAGTCAATAGAAATGCAACGATTAGATTTCCCACAATAGCTGCTGTTAATATCAATGCAGGGGATACTGCAGGATATAATTGCGCACCAGCAATAAAAAGCACAAGTTGTATTGCCATGCCCCACCAAGTACACATTAGAACAAATGGCGTAATAGTTCGTTCTTCAATATGCGTCGGCATAATGTCCTTTCCCTTAAGCACTATACGTGATTTTTTATTTCTTTTTTCCATATAATTACCTCCCTTGAATAATATCTGAAAACAGAAACATAACTAATGCAAAGTGTCATTCAAATCAATTTGCTTTTTGACCTTGCTCACAATCAGGCTTTAACGATAAGATGTCAATTTTTCATCCATTAACTTTAAACACAGTACACATTGTTTTGTAATGTTACACTTATGATATATTATGTTCTGAATTCAGTACATGGATTATTGAACGATTATCCTACATTCATTTTGTACATTTCGAAAGTTTATATTTTTTTTCTCATCAAATTACTATATGCATATGCCTTTTCAAACCGACAGACTACAGAGAATGGATTTTATATAAGAACGTTATACATTTAGATGGAAGCTTAGGCTTTCTTTAAAAGTATTTTGATCAAAAGCATATATGAAGGCAGAACTGTTGAGGTGACATTGTCCCCGATCATATGAAACACAGACTAGACTCACCTGTGTTTCATTTACATTTGATTGTCAGCCCAGTATACTTATATTAATTGGGCATCAAAAGCGTAGATTTGAATATGATTCTCTATTCTTGCCAAAACTTATGGCAGTTTATTTGCAAATACTTGCAGTATCATGGCTTCAGTTCTTGACCTTTTGTATGTTGGGCTTTAATATTTGAAGTGTATACAACCAAAGCACAATCAAATCCGCAAATAAGGTGAGATGATAGAATGTTTGAAGACAAATCAAAAAATAATGAAATGATTCTTGGAGCATACAAAAAGTTGAAGTCTTATTTTTACTATGACAAAACTATTTTATATAACAAGATGCGGTTATCCACGTGGGAATCCGATGAGAATGAGATGAACCTTCGTATTGATGAACTATCAAACTTTTTGTCATCTATTGAAACATCTCGTAATCAAGATTATTTGCGTTTGTTAATATCAGGTGTTGGCTTTATTCCCATGCCTAAAGCTTTTAAGAATGTATCCACAGAGAACAATTTGCTCCAAAATAAGGTTTCTACAAATAACGAACTTGATAAGGTAAATTTCTTTATTAAAGCTCCTGTTGAATTAATGATACTAGATACAATTTGGATGCTTATGATAAGCAAAATTGCATCAGAGCAAGGAGTACTATTGCCTGAATCCTATGCAAATAAAGTTAAAAAACAGATTTTGCTTCCAGATTATGATCTTTTTAAAGGAATTGATTTTAAATCAAATCGACTCTTTATTCCATACTTTAAGCAATATACTGCGTGGCGAGATAATGCTTTCAGCATGGTTAAGAATCATTATGAAAATAGCAAAGATTGCGTTCTGATATCACTCGACTTAAAAGGATATTACTATTCTGTAGCTTTTCAGTTTGATTCTTTACCAGAATTACTTAATCATGACGCAAGATTGACTGCACTCGCACCATTGACTGAAATTATCGAAATGGTGTACATGATTTATACATCAGAGATGAAAAAATATCGCAGCGCCATTAGGGCAGATGTTTTTGTAAAACAATGTATTTTTCCGATTGGATTGCTGAGTAGTATGTTACTTTCAAACCTATACTTAATACCGTTTGATAAAGCAATTATGGATAAAGTAAAACCAAGTTATTACGGGAGATATGTTGACGATATTATGGTCGTCATGGAACGATCTACGGATATGACTATTTCGGTTGATAGTTTTATATATGAGAGCCTTGTGAAGGGCAATATTATCAAAACGATTGGAAATGATGAATACCAGACAATTGCTCCTGCTAAGTTAATATTGCAAAAGGAAAAAATGCGGTGTGTTTATTTTGACCACACGGAACCGGATGCGATGATAAAGTTACTGTGCGACACAACCAGTAGCGCTCCAAGTGGTATTGATTTAATGCCTGATGTAAACATATCTCAAAAGTCGTTTGATGAAAGTGCATATAGCCTTGGTCAACAGGCAGGAGCACTGAAGGTGCGTAACTTTTTGTTTACAACAAATAATTACGCAGCAACTCTATTTGTGAATGACTTAATTAGGACAAGCAAGAATGTCAACACAATGGAACATGAGCATCAAGAATACTTCGAAGCACAAATTAACCAGATTATCAAATTCTATAGCGGATCTCAGGCAATTGAATATCGCAGTGCATGGGTGAATGTTTTTACACTTATTTTAATCAACGAACGGTATGATTTATTTTGTAAGTTTTATAGCCAAATTAAATCCTCAATTGAAAAAATTACTGCCATTTCGATTGATTCGATTGTACAAGGGAAAACAAAAGAAATATGTGAGCGAGTGCTATATGCAATGCTTGAGCAATTAAACCTTTCAATGTCAATAGCATTAGCACCAACGTCACTCTCTAATGTTTCGAAATTCATTGTGAAAGAATTTGCTCAAAATGGTACAGATGTAGATTTTAGTAGTGTTTTCCAAGATGCTCAAGACATACGGAATGCGAACATGTTTAATAACCATGTTCTTTCTTTTCCTTTGATAAACTATGTCGCTAATAATGATATTGGAGAAATATCATTAATTCAGGCGCAACCAAAAGATGTAGTGAATCTTGCGAGAAATTGTAATACGTTACCGTTTAATACAAAAAAGGTCATGCTGTCTCCGCGGTTCATTCATCTAGATGAAATTTGCATGTTGGATTTTTTGACTAGTTTCGCATCCGAATGCTTACCTACTTCCGGAAACCTAAGTGGGTTAATTGAAAATTTCTATGAAATGAATAATATTCAATCTTCATCGGAAAACTTCGCTACTGAAAGCTATATAACATCAAAGAAAAACGAATTGAATTTTCAAGAGATAACGATTAATTCGGTAAAAGGGAGAAACTTTGAAAAACTACACATTGCAATAGCAAGTATCTGTATGGATGATGAAACGGATATTGTTCCAACTATTGAACACCCCCAATATGGCCTAACACCAAATAAAAAGACTGAGTTATATGCTCTACTTAATGAAGCCGCCCGCAACGGAGCTAATATGGTCGTATTTCCGGAATTTTTCTTGCCCATCGAATGGCTTGAGGAAGTCTATACCTTCTCTAGAAAAAACTCGATCGCGATAATCAGTGGCCTACGCTATATAATCCATGAAAATCGAGCATACAATTATCTAGCAGTGATTCAACCAGCATCATCCATATTTGGTTATAAATACGCATTGCCTTTAATTCGAGAAAAGAATCACTATGCTCCGTCTGAGTATAAAATTCTAAGTAACCATGGGTTGAAATGTGTAGATCCCATCATTCCCTATACGCACTTAGTATCGTGGAATAAGATTCGGTATAGTGACATGATGTGTTATGAATTAACAGACATAGGATACCGCTGTAAGCTCCGAATGAAAATCGAAGTACTATTAGTTCCAGAGTTGAACCCTGATACAGAGTATTTTTCCAACATTGTTGAAGCAACCTCCCGTGATCTACACTGCTTTGTTGTTCAGGTGAATTCTTCGAAATATGGAGACTCTCGAATTACTGGGCCGTTTAATTCGATGTTTAAAGATGTTGTGAAAATAAAAGGCGGCGAAAACAATGTCTTGCTTATGGGAACTGTGGATGTTAAAGAACTATTGGAAAATCGTGTCGAAGAAAAAAATGAAACCGAGGAAAAGCCCCAGCCTCTAAAACGCAGATTAAAGAACCCACCAGCGGGATTCGAGAATAGAAAGGAGACCGACAGATGAATTTCAAACATGAATATATGGCCGACACAATAAAAGAATTGCTTAAATGTTCAAAGAGTGATTGTGTTGTTTTTTTTAACAAGCCTCTTAATTGTGATGAAGTTGGCATATATATTAGTGCTCTAGCAAATCAAGCCGTGCTCTGTTCGAGTCCTTATGCATATGCACTATGGGGATTTAATCCGGAAACGCAAGAAGCTATTGGAACAGATTACTCTTTTAACCAAGAAACGATTGTTCCCTTCTTATCAACAAATGCTGTTTTTACATCGCAATCAATAGAGTATGATGGAAAAAATGTCGTCATTTTAGAAGTGCAGAGGGCAGCCGATACCACAATTCAATACAGGGGTGATGAATATATACTTTATAAAGGGAGGCCAGTAAGACTCAGCAGTTTTCAAAACATGGAAAAAACGATATGGGATCATTTGAACACTTATGACAAATTTGAAGATAAACCAGCAATGGAAAATGTGTCTTTGGAAAATGTCATCAAGTATTTGGATTGCAATAAGTTGTTTGAACTTATAAATACTCCATATCCTAAAAGCACGATGGGAGTGATTAACACGCTCCTAAATTTACGGTTTGTTAAAGAGCTAAACACAGGCAAATACACAATTACAAATCTCGGGGCACTATTGTTGGCAAGGCGATTATCCCTTTTTGATACCGTCCGTTTTAAAGCTGTCCGTGTGCTAAAGTATGACAGATTAGATATCACTCAACCTGCTCACGAACAAGTTGGTGGTAAAGGATATCTAGTCGGCTTTGAAGGACTAATAGATTACATTATGAACTCACTGCCAAAATACGAAGTTATGGATGGGGCCCTAAGAAAATCTGTTTGTGATTTCCCGATACTTTCAATTAGAGAGCTTGTTGCAAACGCAATCATACATCAAGACTTAACAATGTCAGGCTGCCCTATCGTTTCGATTTTTCCAAATCGAATTGAAATAACAAATCCAGGAGTTCCAATAATTCCAGTGGATCGGTTTATCGATAATCCACCATGTTCAAGAAATGAGTTGTTGGCATCGGCAATGCGGAAATGTGGTATATGTGAAGAACGCGGGAGCGGCTATGATAAAGTGGTTTCTTTTATTGAGCAATATAACTTGCCAGCACCTCAAATAACCGTATATGAGAATCATACTAAAGTTGTTTTAAATGCAAAAAAAGAATTTGATAAACTCACAAAGGATGAGAGGATCTTAGCTTGCTATAATCATACATGTTTAAACTATGTGCAGAACAAAATTACTAACAACACATCCCTCAGATTACGATTCCATTTAGATGAAAAAGATCGTTATAAGGTGTCAAGAGTCTTTGCAGATTCAAATGATCTTGTTAAACCGAAAATGGGAACCGGTCCAAAGAACAGGGAGTACCTTCCGTTTTGGGTAATATGAATATTTTTACTTGCAGTCATTTGCGAAAGCTATTAGTGCAGTCCTAGATAAACTATATATATTGTCTCGCACTTGGGAATACACTATATACAACACATTTTGAGCCACTTTTACTTGCAGATATATTGAGAGGTGTCAACGCCGACTTCGTTTTGACCGAAAACGCCGACGAAAATTGACCTACTCCCGCCGACTTCCAAGCGCCGGATCCAAATCGCCGACGCGAAGCCTGTCTTTTAATCTGTATGTGCTTCCCTTGATGTTGACCACAAAAGAATGATGCAGCAACCTGTCAAGAGTCGCGGTAGCAATAACGTTATCGGACATCATCTCTCCCCATTCGCTGAAATGCTTGTTGCTGGTGAGGATGATGCTTCCTGTTTCATAACGGCGGCATACTATCTGAAAGAACAGTTCTGCAGCCTCCCGGTCCATTGTAGTGTATCCGACTTCATCAATGATCAGTATGGCAGGTCTGGTATATATTCTCCAGCGCCTGTCCAGTCTGTTCTGGCTTTTGGCCTTCAACAGATCCCGAATCATATGGGACAGGTTCGTGAAGTACACCGTTCTGCCGTTTTCTATGGCTTTTAGCGCAAGCCCGATAGCAAGGTGCGTCTTGCCGACTCCGGGAGGCCCAAGAAAAAGAACATTTTCATTTCTCTCAACGAACACAAGCGTAGAAAGATCGTTGATCATTTCTCTGTCGATGCTCGGCTGGAAATCGAAATCGAATTCATCGAGAGTCTTGCGTGACGGCAGTTTCGAAAGTTTTAGTCTTGTCTGCTCGCTTCTTCTGCGGCGTGCCTGCTCTTCTTCCAGAAGCAGGCCGTGAAGAAAATCGAGATATGTTATCTCATCATCACGTGCGGCTTCATCCAGCTTTGCATCCAGGAGCTGTTCTGCGGTAGTGAGCCCCATGTCGTCAAGAAGCTTAAGCGTGTGTTCGTATTCAACCATTTGACACCTCCAGGAGCTCTTCGTATACAGCCAGAGAACGTTTTTCCACATTCCCTGCTGTCTGTCTTGCACTCGGCATAAACGCCATTCCATGTTTTTCGGCAAGTCCGCGGTACTGTCCTTCCAGATAGACGATACGTCCCGATCTCGGTTCTACAGCATGCTCTGATATCCGCTGCAGCCCGTCGAAGATTTCGATCCGGTCCTTTCCGGCACGCACTGTTACCTGTCTGCTGCTGTATTCCCAAGGGACTCCGTAACGTACTCCGTCGTAGCTTATGAATCCGTCTCGGCTGACGCGCCTGCTCTCATATCGGTAACGGTCACGGATGACCGGATCAGGGAGCGATGACAGATGCTCTGATGACAGCATATGATATGCTGTCTCTCCGGTCGTGCCGGAAATTTTGGCATTGGCTTTTTCACACCAGGACATGGCCTGCAGATTAAGATCGGCAATAGCGGTGAACTCGCGTCCCGGTATGAAATTGTTCTTTACATAATTCACCAGACGCTCGACTTTGCCTTTTGTCTCCGGTCTTCTGACTCGGCATACCTTCGGCACGAATCCGATATCGCAGCAGAAATCGAGGAACGCCCCGTTCCATATCGGCTTCCCGGATTCTCTTCCGTCGATCACGGTTTTCATGTTATCCGTGAGGACNGTATCNGGGACACCGCCGAAATATTCAAAGGCATCGATGATGCAGCGTTCNAGACTGAAAAGATCGCATCGCTTNGTGAATTCCANGTATCTCATCCTGCTGAAGCCGAGTATCATTATGAATGCCGGTACCTTATGCGTTATGCCCGCGGTATCTATATACNGGCATATACCCCAGTCCATCTGCGCCTGCTGNCCCGGCTTCGTTTCATATCGTCTTACTGCAGGNACNTGTTTTGGCGGACGNAACGGTCTGACATAGTCTTTGAGCACACTTATCTTTCCCTCGTATCCGAGATCTTCTATGCGGTCCATTATGACGACACAGTTGAATATGCCTGATTCCATAAGCCTGTTTATCTCCGGCTTGAACGGATCGAGTTTTGAACCGCGCATTGGATACTTTGACCTGACACACGGACCGGGATCCATATATTTCTTGACTGTATTTTTGGAAATACCGAGTTCTTTGCCTATTGCATAAGTGCTCTTGCCTTCTAAAGCTTTCTCTCGTATCATAGTAATTGACTCACTCCTTATCATATTGACCTCCATAGCTTGTGTTTGGTTAAAAGCTATGGTATCAGCTGGTAGGCGGGTGGGTCAATTTTTCATCGGCGATATGGGTCAATTATATCATCCACCTCAAATTGCAGACTATAAAGGTTGTTAAAACCAATACATGGCCTCGAATACGACAGAAAAAGCAGCAAAATAATCAGAACAGACTGGATAACTGCCGGAAAATCTATGCCAAGCCCGCCATTCTGATCATTAATCAGGTCGGATGTACTGCTATAAACCGAAAGCCTGCAGTTTTTTCCTTTCAAAAAAGCATGCCAAGCGAGCGTGTGAAGGAATCTCTGTAAATACAAAATAATGATAGGCCTTCTATGGTAGAATTACCAAAGGAGGCCTATTACTATGGCTAAGAAAACGCGCAAGGTCGGAGATCTCACTGACGGTAAAAAAGAGATCATTGCAAAGCTNCTCGAAGAGTACGATATAGAGACCGCTGAAGATATCCAGGATGCGCTTGCCGACCTTCTCGGCGGCACCATCAAGGGAATGATGGAAGCCGAAATGCCCAAGGGGCAGACCCTGGATGATCATCTCGGCTATGAAAAGAGCGAACGATCCGACAATACAAATGCCCGTAACGGCTACAAGAGCAAGAAGGTCAAAAGCAAGTACGGCGAATTCGATCTGGATGTACCGCAGGACCGTGAGAGTTCTTTCGAGCCCAAAGTAGTTCCCAAGCGTCAGAAGGACATATCACAGATCGACGAGAAGATCATCGCCATGTATGCGCGAGGCATGACTACGAGACAGATATCTGATCAGATCGAAGAGATATACGGCTTTGATGTAAGTGAAGGTTTCGTATCTGATGTCACAGATAAGATCATTCCACAGATAGATGAATACCCTAAGGGGCAGGCTCTGGCAGAACAGGCCGCTCGATGATATATATCCGATAGTGTTCATAGATGCCTGCCATTTTTCCGTAAGGGAAGACAAAATCATAAAAAAGCTCGCGGCATATGTGATCCTCGGCATCAATTCCGAAGGCCTTAAAGATGTGCTGGGGCTTTACATAGGTGAAAACGAGAGNAGCAAGTACTGGCTCGGAGTACTGAANGAGCTTAANAACCGGGGNGTAAAAGATATCATGGTGATCTGCGCAGACGGTCTTACAGGTATCAAAGAAAGCATCGAAACAGCCTTCCCCCAGGCCGAATATCAGCGCTGCATAATACATCAGATCAGAAACACGCTAAAGCATGTGTCATACAAATGCAAGAAAGAGTTTTCTGAAGATCTTAAGACGATATACACCGCGCCAAATGAAGAGACCGGCTATGAGCGTATGCTGGAAGTTACCGCGAAATGGGAAGACCAGTATCCGAATTCCATGAAGAGCTGGTCGGCGAACTGGGACTCCATAGTACCGATCTTTAAGTTTTCGGCAGAGGTCAGAAAGGTCATTTACACCACAAATGCCATCGAAAGCAGAAGGCATCATTCTTTCGAAGTCAACCTCAAGTGAAACACTTATAGATAAATATTCAAACCTCGTGTTTGCTATTTAGATTAAGTTCAGGAGAGTTGGCGAGAGTAGGTCATTTTTCATCGACGTTGTCGGTCAAAACGAAGTCGGCGTTGACACTCGCCACATAATCAGCTGCAATGTACTTGATCAAACAATGTTCCGCTGATCATATGAACAGCCGTTGAGGCGCAAAGTTATTACGCTCATTATTGTGTTGTGAGACTGTAAGCCATTTTGTGTAAACATAGTGACTTAGTAATATGTCAATCCTCCTGGATCAATGATAGAATAAAATTGATCCAGGAGGATTTTACTATGGCAAGACAAAGAAAACTTTCACCTGAACGCAAAGCATTCATTGATAAACTCATTGCAGACTATCAGCCTGAAGATGCAGAAGATATTCAGGATATGCTGAAAGACCTTCTCGGTGATACCCTTCAGGGCATGCTTGAAGCCGAGATGGACCAGCAGCTCGGGTATTCCAAATACGATTACAAGAACAAGGATACGGATGACAGCCGCAACGGCTTCAGCAAGAAGACCGTGACATCATCTATGGGAGATATCGATCTCGATATACCCCGTGACAGAAAAGGCGATTTCGAGCCGAAGGCCGTAAAAAAGAACCAGACAGATATATCAAACATCGAAGATCAGGTCCTTTCAATGTATGCCAAAGGCATGACTACACGTGATATTTCAGACCATCTGAAAAGCGTATACGGTGTCGACGCATCTGCTGAAATGATATCCCATATGACGGATCGAATACTGCCGCTTGCGAAAGAGTGGCAGAACAGGCCTCTCGAAAAGAAATACGCTATCGTATTCATGGATGCCGTGCATTACCATGTACGGGAGGATCATCAGATCGTTAAGAAAGCCGTATATGTTGCTATAGGCACCAAACTTAGCGGCACGAGAGATGTGCTCGGTATGTGGGTAGGCGGAAATGAGAGCGCCAAATACTGGTTGGGAGTCCTTAATGAAATCAAGAACCGAGGAACGGAAGATGTCATGATCTTCTCTGTTGATGGCCTTACCGGATTCGGAGATGCGATAAGCGCCGTATATCCTCAGGCAGAGATACAGAGATGCATAGTCCATCAGATACGCTATACGACTAAATTTGTAGCCAGCAAAGACATCAAGGCTTTCATGGCCGATCTTAAAAATATCTATCAGGCTCC
>JGI20225J20221_1001582_pt1 | contig 22166 bp, 19 predicted proteins | sample BioMet4_FD_20221 | JGI IMG/M metagenome (IMG submission 20221)
TGGAAGTTCCGTAAGGAATGAAGCGGACCAGTACTAATAAGTCGAGGGCTTAACTTACTGAGTTGTCCAAGAGCGAAAGCAATTGGGAAACAACTCATGAAGAACTAAAATGCTCGAAGTCATTTCGATCTTCTGTGAAGTTTTGAGAGCACATACATGCCTGTGGCATGTTGGGTCTTTTGGAAGCGCGAAGCGCTGTAAAAAGTTGTAATAACTTTAAGCATGAGCGTAGCGAATGGTTTCTATTAGATTTTATCTCTCACAATATATATCCGGTGATGATGCCTGAATGGTTTCACCTGTTCCCATTCCGAACACAGTAGTTAAGCATTCAGAGGCCGAAAGTACTTGGGTGGCGACGCCCTGGGAGGATAGGAAATTGCCGGTTCAATTAAGCACTTGCTTTGGCAGGTGCTTTTTTGCTGTATTTTTGGGTGTATTTGGGGGGTAGATGATTAGAATAGAAGAAATATTGAAAATTGCTTGGACCATTTAGAGGTATTTCCCGTCAGAACGTCGAAGTTTTAAGGGAATTCAGTTGGAAAGAGAGGGGTTTTTATGGCATTTCCCGAGAATATTAAAACGAATGCGGATATCCTGAACGCATTTAAGGTGGTGCTTCCTTATATTAATCATATTGTCCGCGAGGATATTGTCATTGGGCTGAGCAGTACAGAGGAGTACGTGGACTATGCCCGGGGCAAGCAGCTGGACATTGACCTGGCAGCAGGCAAGCCTGTGCGGGATATACCGACTATCGTGGAATGTATCCGGGGAAATAAGGATACATTTGCCGATATCGGACCGGAGGTCTATGGGAAGCCTATCAAGACAATCTTTACACCAATCCATGGGGTGAATGGCGAGGTCATCGGGACCTTGAGCTCCGGGGTGGATATGGAGACAAATGCCAATCTAGTCACTTCCATCAAGGACATCGTGAATTCCACCCAGACGGTTTATCGGGCTGTGGAGCAGGTGGCGGAGAGTGCCGGTGAGCTGGCCAAAGCCGGGCAGGAATCGGTGGATCAGGCAGCAGCCTTGAAGGAACGGAACGGGGAGACCATCAAGGTCATCGAGTTCATCAATAATATTGCTCAGCAGACGAATCTCCTGGGACTCAACGCAGCCATCGAGGCGGCCAGAGCCGGTGAGCATGGCCGGGGGTTTGCCGTGGTGGCTGAGGAAGTCCGGAAGATGGCGGAGCAGTCCAGAGAGGCGACGGAGAAAATCCAGGAAACACTGTCAGAGATGAATAAAGCGGTGGCGGAAATATCCAAGTCCATCGAGACTACCGGAGCCATCAGTGAGGAGCAGGCGGCATCAACGGAGGAGATCACCGCGAATCTGTCCCGGGTGACCAAGGCGGCTGAAGGGCTGGAAAAATTCATCGAGAAATTCAAATAAGCTGTATCTTCAGGCACTGGCGACAGTGCCTCTTTTTTTTCCTTCAAGTTGATAATGTTATTATGCGGCGGCAGGTTTTTTTTATAAAATGTCGAAATGTTGAGAAGAGGAAATAGATATTAGGGGGCATTTTTATGGAATTTCCGGCCAGTGTCAAAACGAACGAGGATATATTGCAGGCTTTTGTGACGGCGGCACCGTATATCAACAAACTTACCAGGGAGGATATGGCGGTTGCTGTGACCAATAAGGAGAAGTTTATTTTCTATCTGCCCGGGCGCACTGTGGATGTGAAAATGCAGGCAGGGAGCCCCATTAATTCACGTGTACAGGCATGCTTGAGCTCGGGGCGGGGGATGCAGGAAAATGTTGACGCATCCGTTTATGGAATACCTATTAAGACTTTCAACGCACCGATTCGCGGCCTGAATGGAGAAATTATTGGTGTGTTTATTTCTGCTGTAGATGTGGAGGCCAGCAATCGGCTGGTAAAATCCATTGATTCGGTGGATGGCTCTACAAAAACAGTTTACCAGTCCGTAGAGCAGGTAGCTCAGAGTGCCGGTGAGCTGGCCAAGGCGGGACAGGAATCCGTGGCGCAGGCGGCCGTGCTGAAGGAAAAGAATGCGGATACCATCAAGGTCATTGAATTCATCAATGATATCGCCAAGCAGACGAACCTTTTGGGGCTTAATGCGGCTATCGAGGCAGCACGTGCCGGTGAGCAGGGCCGTGGGTTTGCTGTTGTGGCAGAGCAGGTGCGTAAAATGGCGGAGCAGTCCCGGGACGCGACGGAAAAAATCCAGGCAACCCTTTCGGAGATGAACGCGGCTGTAGCTGAGATATCGAAATCCATTGAGACGACCGGGGCTATCAGTGAGGAGCAGGCGGCATCGACCCAGGAAATCACCGCGAACCTTTCCCATGTAACTAAAGCGGTGGATGATTTGCAGACCTTTTCTCAGCGGTTCAGATGATTTTTTATCCATAATAGCTAACAGGGGGAAATGAGAATGGCTTTTGAAACAAATGAAGAAATACTGGATGCATTCAAGGTGGTCCTTCCTTATATAAACGAAGTATTGCGTGAAGACGTGGCGGTTGGTCTCACCGATAAGAGGGAGATGATCAGCTATGCTAAGGGCCATGGAATCGATATGAAGCTCACGCCGGGGACTTCTCTGCAGCAGCTGCATCTTCCCGCATTAGAGGAGGCGTTGAGTCAGAACCATGGGACGGATCTGGCGGCTCCTCCCGAGGTCTATGGTGTGCCGGTGCGGGTGCATTTTGCACCTATACGCAATAAGCAGGGAGAGGCCATTGGTGCATTGGGGGCAGGGTACGATGATTCTTCTGCGCAGAAAATGGTCAAGGCAATTGATGAGATTGCCAAGTCCACTCAGACCGTGTATCAGTCAGTGGAGCAGGTGGCAGAGAGTGCCGGCGAGCTGGCCAAGGCCGGGCAGGAGTCGGTGACCCAGGCAGCGGTATTGAAGGAAAAGAGCGCGGATACCACCAAAGTCATTGAATTCATCAATAACATTGCCCAGCAGACGAATCTCATGGGCCTCACCGCAGCGATCGAGGCGGCCAGGGCTGGTGAGCAGGGACGCGGCTTTGCGGTGGTGGCTGAGGAGGTCCGCAAGCTGGCGGAACAGTCCCGGGAGGCCACGGAGCGGATCCAGTCCACCCTGGGGGAGATGAATAAGGCTGTCCTCGAGATATCCAAATCCATTGAGACTACCGGGGCTATCAGTGAGGAGCAGGCAGCCTCTACGCAGGAAATCACGGCTACATTGGCACAGGTGACCAAGGCAGCCGGGGAACTGGATAAATTTTCACAGATTTTCAAGTAAGAGCTGCTGAAGGCCGATGTTCATGCGGCTTGATAAATTTTTGTTGACAAGGGAGGACTATTCCCGTATAATATCATCTTGTGAGTGCTGAATCAGTTGTCGCAGTTTATATGTACCAGGATATGTTTTTCCTCACAACGGTTCACTAGCTCAGTTGGTAGAGCACCTGACTTTTAATCAGGGTGTCCCGGGTTCGAATCCCGGGTGAGCCACCATTTTATCTATGGCGCGTTGGTCAAGCGGTTAAGACACCGCCCTTTCACGGCGGCTTCATGGGTTCGAATCCCATACGCGTCACCATTTGGTTTTACAAGGGGATTTCCCTTTTTGTCTTCGGGCGATTAGCTCAGCTGGGAGAGCGCCTGCCTTACAAGCAGGATGTCAGCAGTTCGATCCTGTTATCGCCCACCATATATTTTTTTAACGGCCCGGTAGTTTAGTTGGTTAGAATGCCGCCCTGTCACGGCGGAGGTCATGGGTTCAAGTCCCATTCGGGTCGCCATTTTGTAATAGCAGGAGCCTGCGGGTTCCTTTTCTCATATTTGCATAGTGGTGCTTTTGCCTCGGTAGCTCAGTTGGTAGAGCAGGGGACTGAAAATCCCCGTGTCAGTGGTTCGATTCCGCTCTGAGGCACCATTTTGATCTTCGAGTCTGCATGATATCATGCGGGCTTTTTTAAATACAGCGGCTTTTTGCCGGCAGATTCCTTTAACAAAAAATTAACCATAGTAAGCGGGATTTTGGTGTATAACGAAATGAGATTTTGCTTGTGATGGAAAGGAAGAAAGAATGGAACAATTTACCGGAGTTTTTTTGAATTTTATCGATGTGTGGGGCTACTGGGCGGTGGCGGTGCTCATGGGCTTGGAGAATGCCTGTATTCCCATTCCCAGTGAGCTTATCCTGGGCTTTGCGGGCTATTTGATCTTCGCGGGCCGCATGACCTTTTCCGGAGCCCTGCTCTTTGGGATGCTCGGCGGCATGGCGGGATCCTTCTTCGCTTATTATGTGGGCCACTATGGCGGCCGTTCCTTTGTGGATGCCTATGGAAAATATTTTTTTATCAAGAAATCCCATGTGGATGTGGCGCAGCGCTGGTTTGATAAATATGGGTTGAAGGCGGTGTTCTTCAGCCGCATGCTCCCGGTGGTGCGTACCTTTATTTCCCTGCCCGCAGGCTTTGCCCATGTGGATATGAAAAAGTTCTTTTTCTATACCTTTCTGGGTTCCCTGCCATGGACGGCGCTGATTCTCGGTGCGGGTATGACCCTGGGAGAAAGCTGGAAGCTGCTCACCCAGATCGGCCATGAGGCCAGTCTGATATTTATCGGGGTGTCTGCGGTAGTGATCCTGGTGCTGTACATTCGCTATCGCCGCAATAAAAAGAACCGGGAAAATGTGAATATGGATTAAAGACGGGGATGCTGCTGTTGCGGCATCCTTTTTTTGTCCAGGGTTTGAATTTTGTTATTCCTATGGTATGATACAAGCATGTAGATTATTCGGAAAATTTTTTAGCGTTTTAATGGAGGAACCCATGATGGCGGAATTGGAAATGCTGGAAAAATATTTTGGTACGATGCCCCAGGCTTTTTCTTTGCTGGAGGTGCTGGTGAATGAGCGTGAAGAGCCCTATGATTTTCGCTTCATTTACCTGAATGAAGCCGCGGCAAAACTGAATTGCATGAGCCGCCGCAGTCTTTTTGGCAGCCGTTTTTATCAGGTTTATCCTCAGGGCGATAAAAAATGGCTGGCCTTTTTATATGATGCGGCTTTTCGGCATCGGCCCCATATTTTGCGGAAGTTTTACAGCCCGGAGATCAATAAGTATCTGAAAATCATTTATTATCCATGGACGGGGAACCATATCTGCGCTTCCATAATGACGGATGAGACGGAGCTGGTGGAGGCGGACCACCGTATCTACACAGCCAACAGCCAGCTGCAGGCGGCCAAGGACGCGGTGGAGGCGGCAAGGAAAAAGGCTGAACAGGCCAATGCGGCCAAGACCAGCTTCTTATCCCATGTGAGCCATGATATGCGCACGCCGCTGAATGGAATCATCGGCTATACGGAGCTGGCGATGCAGGCCGGGAATGAGGAAAAGATGCGGGAATATCTGGCGAAGATCCAATCCTCGGGGAAGCTGCTGCTGGAGCTCATCAACAATACCCTGGATATCAGCCGCATCGAGAGCGGAGCCATTACGCTGAATCCGCAGACGGCCAGCGGCAGGGAGGTGCTGCAGGGCATCATTACCGCCGTTCAGGGCTCTATGGAGCAGCGCCATATTGATTTTGTGGTGGATGACAGCCTGGCTCTTATGACGGATATCCAGGTGGATGTGCTGCGGCTCCGGGAGATATTCATCAATCTGCTGTCCAATGCGCTGAAGTTCACCCCGGAAGGCGGCCGTATCGATTTCAAGGTGGAGACGCTGCAGCTGGATGAGAACCAGATCCATAATAAATTTATCGTGCAGGATAACGGCTGCGGCATCAGCGGGGAATTCCTGCCGCGGATTTTTGAGCCCTTTGCCCAGGAGCAGAAAAAAGAAACGGCGAATATCGTGGGGACAGGTCTGGGCCTGGCCATTGTAAAGCAGCTGGTAGAGCTGATGGGCGGCAGTATTTCCGTGGAAAGCCAGCTGGGACAGGGGACGGCCTTTACGGTGCTGCTGGATTTCGATATCGTAGTGGACTATGAGCCGGCAGAAGCCGTTGAAGCGGTTTCCCTGGATATCCTGCAGGGGAAAAAGGTATTGCTCTGTGAGGATAATCCGATCAATACGGAGATTGCGGTGCTGATTTTGGAAAAGCAGGGCATCCAGGTGGTGGCAGCGGAGAATGGCCGGGAGGGAACCCAGTTCTTTATGGATTCAGATATCGGGGAGTTTGCAGCTGTCCTCATGGATGAGCAGATGCCGGTCATGGATGGCTTCCAGGCGGCTTCAGCCATCCGTCACCTGACCCGGCCGGATGCGGGGGGCATTCCCATTGTAGCCCTCACGGGCAATGCCTATGAAGAAGATGTGCAGCGCTCCCTGGAAGCCGGCATGGATGCCCACCTGCTGAAGCCCTTTGATCCGGAACAGCTTTGCGAAACCCTGGCCCGGCTGATCCGGCAGCGAAGCAGAGGCTGAAGGCTGTCATTTTAAAGGGCATACATGTGGTTGAGCGGACCGCTTCCCTGGCCCAGGTTCAGCTGGGCCTGAAGAGCACCGGTGATGAAGTCCTTGGCCTGCTGGATGGCGGCGGACAGCGGCTGGCCGCCGGCCAGTCCGCAGGCAATGGCCGATGACAGGGTGCAGCCGGTACCGTGGGTGTTGGGGTTGTCCACCCGGGGGCTTTGATACCAGCAGGCCTGGCCCTGCTGCCATAGGAGGTCATCGGCCGTATCTGTGAGATGGCCGCCTTTGATGAGCACTGCACCCGGCAAATGCCGGGAAATACGCTGAGCCGCTGTCATCATGTCCTGCCGGGTATGTATAGGGATAGCAGCCAGTACCTCGGCCTCCGGGATGTTCGGCGTGATGATCGAGGCCAGCGGGAGCAGCAGGCGCTGCAGGGCATCCATGGCCTCCGGAGCCAGCAGGCGGCTGCCGCTGGTGGCTACCATGACCGGATCGGCCACGATATTTTCGGCCTGGTACTCCCGAAGCTTTTGGGAAATTACTTCAATGATTCCCGGCCGGGACACCATGCCGATTTTCACCGCATCGGGACGGATATCCTGGAAGATGCAGTCCAGCTCCCTGGCGACGAATTCCGGTGAAGCATCGAAGATATCGTATACGCCGGTGGTATTCTGGGCTGTCAGGGAAGTGATGGCACTCATGGCGTACATCCTGTGGACGGTGATGGTCTTGATATCGGCCTGGATGCCGGCACCGCCGCTGCAGTCTGAGCCGGCAATGGTCAAAACGGTTTTCATAAAAAAGCCTCCTTCATGGATTCAGTAAATCTATGCTCCATTCTATCATGATAGGAAACCGGGAGCAAATAGAACAAAATTCTTCTGTGAGAAAACAAATAAAACATAATGAAAAATATTGCTTGCTTTTTCATGGGGTATATGTTATCATATTAACAATTTCACGAAGTCAAATGCAGTGAAGAGGAAAAGTACATGGCGGGGAACTGTTTAGAGAGCCGGATGAGGTGGGAGCCGGTCAGGGAGCAGCCGTGGAAGTTCACCTTGGAGCAGCCCGCTGAAGGTTTTGTAGGCGGTGCCGGAGCCCTTACCGTGAAAAGAGGGAGCATATCGGAGTATTTCCTGTATGTATTTGAGCGATTCCCTTGGGAATCATTAAGGTGGTAACGCGGGTGCAGCCCCGTCCTTTACAGGACGGGGCTTTTTTGTACCCTCAGGAGGAGGAGAACTGGATGAAGAGGATGGGATTTCTGGGGCCCCAGGGGACCCATAGCGAGGCCGCAGCCCTTTATTTGCAGTCCCGGCTGCCCGGGCCGGTGGAACTGCAGGCCTTTCCTGATATCTATGCCGCCATGCAGGCGGTGGCAGCGGGCCGGAGCGATGCCTGCCTGGTGCCGGTGGAGAATTCCCTGGAGGGCTCCATCAATATCACTCTGGATACCCTGGCACACTGCGATGAGCTGCAGGTCACCGCGGAGCTGATCTGGAGTGTGCATAATCAGCTTATGGCCAGGAATCCGGCAGCACCGGTGCAGAAGATTTTTTCCCACGCGCAGCCGCTGGCCCAGTGCCGGGGGTATCTGCAGCAGCATTATCCCGGGGCGGAGCTGCAGTCCGTGGCCAGTACGGCCAAAGCGGCGAGCCTGGTGGCGAAAAGCGGCCTGGCGGATGGCTGGGCCGCAATCTGTACCAAGCGGGCCGGCGAGCTTTATGGCCTGCAGACCATGGCAGCGGAAATACAGGACAACATGGCCAACTGTACCCGTTTCTACGAGCTTCACCGGCGGGGAGATCCGGTGCTCTCTAGGGGGGAGCCGGAAAAATCCCTGGTCATCTGCCAGATCGATGGTCAGCGGGCGGGCAGTCTCTGCGATGTGCTGCAGGAATTTGCCCGGCGGGACGTGAATATGACCCGCATTGAGTCACGGCCGGCCCGTACGGAACTGGGGGAATACATATTTTTTTTCGATTTGGAGACAAAAACAAGTTGGGAAAACCTGGCGGCTTCGATAGAGGCCGTGCGCCAGCGAAGCGTCTGGCTCAAAAATCTGGGAGAATTTCCCGTTATTATAGCAAATAATTGAATGGATAATTAAAAAGGAGAGATTGGTATGGTTATCATTATGAATGCGGATGCAACCGCGGAAAATATTAAGAATGTCATCGAGGCAATCCAGGATGTGGGGCTCACGGCGCAGATCATGGAGGGCGCACAGCAGAAGATCGTGGGCGTCATCGGTGATAAGAGCCGTATGGGTTCCCTGGCTATTGACGCCATGGATGGAGTGGAAAAGACCGTGGAGATTTCCAAAAGCTACAAGCTGGCCAGCCGGGAATTCCATCCCCAGTCCACCGTGGTGGATGTGGATGGCGTAAAGATCGGCGGCGGGAATCTGGTGGTCATGGCCGGCCCCTGTGCCGTGGAATCGCGGGAACAGCTCTTCGAGGCTGCGGACCTGGTCAAGAAGGCCGGGGCCCAGTTCCTGCGGGGCGGTGCCTACAAGCCCCGTACCTCGCCCTATTCCTTCCAGGGCCTTGAGGAGACCGGCCTGCGGTATCTGGCGGAGGCCAGGGAACGCACCGGGCTGAAGATCGTGACGGAGGTCACGGAGGTGGAGGCCGTGGAGACGGTGGCGAAATATGCGGATATGCTGCAGATCGGTGCCCGTAATATGCAGAACTTCCGGCTGCTGAAAGAGGTCGGCCGGACAGATAAACCGGTGCTGCTGAAGCGTGGTCTGGCCGCAACCCTCAATGAGTGGCTGAATGCCGCCGAGTACATCATGAGCGAGGGCAATCCCAACGTGGTGTTCTGTGAGCGGGGCATCCGCACCTATGAGACCTATACCCGCAATACGCTGGATCTCAGTGCGGTGGCAGCCATCAAGCATCTTTCCCATCTGCCCATCATTGTGGATCCCAGCCATGGCACGGGTAAGTGGCGCATGGTGAAGCCCATGGCCTTTGCGGCGGTGGCTGCCGGCGCTGACGGGCTCATGATGGAGATGCACCCGAATCCGGCCAAGGCGCTGTCTGATGGCCCCCAGTCCCTTACACCGGAAAATTTTTCCCAGGTCATGCAGGGTTTGCAGCAGCTTTCTGCTTTTCTGCACACCAGCGGACTGGAAATCACAACCTTGTGATCGGAGGTTTTACTTGTTTGAACGGCGGGCATAATTGAAAACAATCAGTGGGAATCTGTTTCCCCTTTGCGGCAAAAGGATCGGAGCTGTCAGCTTCGGTCCTTTTGCCGGTTTTATAGGAAAATAGTATAATCCTGATATTTTAGGTACTGTTCAAAGGTTTTTTGTAGTATACTTAATTTGTATAATCTTTTGATTAATTTGTATAAGGGAATAATGCAAGTACAAGGAGGAGCGGGGTTGATGGTTTCTCGATTTTTTTTGTCCCAGGGATGGAAGCCTTGGCCGATAGCCATGGCATGGGGGGCAGGGATCGCTTTGCTGATGGTGCCCGGACAGGGTATTTGCGCCAGTCTGGACGGACAGCAGCTGGCCTGTATTCAGGAGACGGCTGCTCTGGCTGCCTATCGGAATGTGATGATCCCGGCGATGATCTGCGGCGGCTTGCTGCTTTGCATCATATTTTGGCTGCTGCATGATAACCGGCGCCGGCGCCAGGCCTTTTTCCATATGTGGCAAAAGGATCGGCGCCTGCAGGCCTTCATGGATGGGACACCCACCGGGTTGGGGACATTTTTGATAAAGGATGGAAAAATCCGTATAAGCTATCTGAATGATGGCTTTTTTGCTATGCTGGAAACACAGCGGGAGCCGCGGCAGAGCCTGACGGCTGGTGATAATTCCATGATCTATGTGCATGCAGATGACCGTTCTGGCTTGGAGCGGGAAATCCTGCGGGCGGCAGAAAGCAATCTCATCGCTGAGTACACCTTTCGGCTGCGCTGGCCGGATGCGACCTACCGCTGGATGTCCGTCCGGGCTGTGGCCGGGGAACGGGAAGCAGATGGTGAAATTGTCTGCTATGCGGCTTTTCATAATGTGGATGAGCTGATCAGCACCCAGCGGGAGCTGCGGGAGAGCAAAGGCTCCCTCACAGCGGCCATCGAGCACTCGGGGCTGCAGTTTTGGCAGTATTATCCCCATAATCATACGGCTGTGCTGTTTGCAGGCATTTCTGTGCATCTGGAGCTTCCAAGCATTATGCAGAACTTTCCCCGTTCCATGGTGGAGCGGGAACTGATTCACCCGGATGATATCGGCGCTTTTTTGAAGATGCATAGTCTGCTGGACCAGGGAAGCTATGGAGCCAGTGCGGATATCCGCATCCGGCTGGAAAATGGCTATTCCTGGGAGCGGATACGTTATACCGCTATTTATGATGACAGCGGCGAGATCATCAAGGCCATCGGAACGGCGGAAAATCTCAATGCCTACAAGGAAATCGAGGAGCGTTTTTCCATATCTGTGGGGCAGGCAGGGATTCTCTGCGGCGTTTACGATCTGGCGGCCCATCGTACCTGGTTCGATTTCCACGGAAAGCACCGCAGCTTTGAAAACGCGCCGGAAAGCATTCTGACCAGCGGGGTTGTCCATCCTGAGGACCAGGAGCTGTACCGGAGTATTTTCCGGCGGCTGGAAGCCGGAGAAAAGACCGTAAGTGAGGTCATTCGCTATCGGGTAGAGCCGGAGGGGGATTATATCTGGCTGAATATCATTTATACGCTGATACCAGACCGTCAGGGCGGGGCATCCCGGGCCTTCGGCAGCGGGGTGGATATCACAGAGCAGCGGATCGCTGAGCAGCGTTACCAGGAGGAAAGCCTGCGGCGCCGGGAGCTGGAAAAGGATGTGGTGGAGGCGGTGAGCTTCAATATCACCCAGAACCAGCTGCTGGAGCGCAGTGTGCATGGCCGTGAACTCCCCCAGGCAGTGGAGATGTCCATGGATGGCTATATGGCTGATATGGAGCGTTCCGTTCCCCGGGAGGAAGACCAGAGCTTTATCGAAAAGCTGTATCAGCCGGTTCATCTGCAGGCTATGTATCGGGAAGGAAAAAGGTATACGGAATTTGAATATCTGCACAAGACGGAGACTGGCGGCCTGCGCTGGTACAGTGGCCGGCTGAATCTCATCATGCATCCTCAGAGCCGGGACCTGCTGGCTTTTACCTATATAAGAGATATCGATGAAAGCAAAAAGAATCGGCTGGCGCTGGAAAGCATCATGTCCGAAACCGTGGATTTTGTGGCCTGCTATGACCTGCGCAGCGGCGTCGTGCGCCTGGTGCGGGCCAATGAAGTGACCCGCAGCGTGGGGGCCAGCGGCCCCTATAATTATCAGCGGGATTATGACGCGCTGGTGGAGCGCTTCGTGGTGCCGGAGGACCGGGAGCAGGCCATGCAGGGCCTTGATCCCCGTCTTGTCTGTGAGCGGCTGGCGGCCGAGCGCAGCTATGAGCTCACTCTGCGGCTCCAGATCCACGATGAGGTGCGGCACAAGCAGTTCCGTTACTATTATCTGGATGATGGAACGGAGAACACCATCGTGCTGCTGCAATGGGATATCACTGAGGTCTATGAGAAGGAAGAGCGGCAGAAGGGAGAGCTGCAGGCAGCCCTGGTTACAGCCAAGAAAGCCAGCTGGGCCAAGAGCGATTTCCTTTCCCGCATGAGCCACGAGATCCGTACACCGATGAATGCAATCATCGGGCTGACATCCCTGACCAGGGAGAGGCTGGAGGATATTTCCTATGTGGAGAACAGTCTGGAAAAGATTGATTCTTCCGCTCACTTCCTGCTGGAGCTCATCAATGATATACTGGATATTTCCCGCATTGAGCGGGGCAAGCTGAGCCTTAATGAGGCCCCGGTGGAAATGGCGCCTTTCCTGGAGGATATCCATGCCCTTATGCGCGGCCGGGCAGAGGAAAAGGGAATCCATTACGAAACCCGTCAGGAAGGACTGGCTCCCTGCTATGTATTCGATGCGCTGAAGCTCAAGCAGGTGCTGGTGAATATTATTTCCAATGCTTTGAAGTTTACGGCCGGCGATGGAACAGTGGAATTTTCCGCGGTTTGCATCCAGCATGGGGAAGAGCGGGATCAGCTGCAGTTTGTGATAAAGGATACTGGTATCGGCATCGATAAGCAGTTCCTGCCCAAGATATTCGATGCCTTTGCCCAGGAGTATTCTACCAATACCACTCTTTTTGGCGGCACTGGGCTGGGACTGGCCATCAGCCGCAGCATCATTGAGCTCATGGGCGGCCGCATCGAGGTGGAGAGCCAGAAGGGACAGGGAACGGAATTCACTGTCACGGCGGCGCTCTGTCCTGCGGAAGCTGATGGGAAGCCGCGGTCTGCCCGCTGCTGCTCTCTGCAGGATTATGATTTCCATGGCCGGCGGGTGCTGCTGGCTGAGGATAATGAAATCAACAGCGAGATATCCCGCTGTCTTTTGGAGGCCAAGGGAATCACCGTGGAAGCCGTCACCGACGGCCGCAAAGCAGTGGAGCAGTTCCTGGCCCACGAGCCGGGCTGGTATGATCTGATCCTCATGGATGTGCGCATGCCCTATATGGACGGCCTCACTGCCACCAAACAGATCCGTTCTTCGGATCGTTCCGATGCCTGGAGCATCCCCATACTGGCTATGACTGCCAATGCCTTTGAGGAGGATGTGAAAAAGTCCCTGCGGGCAGGCATGAACGGCCACCTGACTAAACCCGTAGAGCCTGCAGTGCTCTACCGCGCCATCCAGGAAGCCCTGGAGGCAGACAGCGATTGATAAAATGCTGCGCCCGGCTGATTTATGACATCAACGGAGCGCAGCATTTTTGGCTGACGGTATTGGAATTTGCCGGCATAAAAAACGCCAGCGGAGTTTTTCCGCTGGCGTTTTGTTCTGGATAAAAGCCTTTAGGCGAGTTCCTCGATGGTGGGGTTTTCGCCTTTTTCAATGCAGTCTTCCGTAATGGTGACCTTGCGCTTGGCGTCGGATTTCGGGATGTCGAACATGATGTCCAGCATCACATCCTCGATGATGCCCTTCAGGCTGCGGGCGCCGGTCTTGCGTTCGATGGCCTTGCGGGCCACGGCGCGCAGGGCTTTATCGCTGAACTCCAGCTGGACGTTGTCCATTTCCAGCAGCTTTTCATACTGCTTCACCGGAGCGTTCTTCGGTTCCGTGAGGATGCGCAGCAGAGCGTCCTCGTCCAGGGTCTCCAGGGTGCAGATGATGGGCAGGCGGCCGATGATTTCCGGGATGATGCCGAATTTCATCAGATCCTCCGGGCGCACCTTGTGGATGAGCTCGTCGAACTTCGGCTTTTCTTCCTTGCTGGGCACCTTGGCGCCGAAGCCGATGTTGCTGTCTGTATTCTTCAGCCGCTTGGCGATGATCTTTTCAATGCCCACGAAGGCGCCGCCCACGATGAACAGGATGTTGCGGGTATCCACCTTGATGGTGGGAGCCTCGGGATGCTTGCGCTGGCCCCGGGCGGTGAATTCCACCACGCTGCCCTCCAGCATCTTCAGCAGGGCCTGCTGGACCCCTTCATGGCCGGGATCGGCGGTGATGGAGTTGTTTTCGCCGGATTTACGGGCAATCTTGTCGAATTCATCCAGGTAGATGATGCCGTGCTCCGCCTTTTCGATGTCCTTGTCCGCCGCATAGTAGAGATTGCGTACCGCCACCTCCACATCGGCGCCCACGAAGCCCGCCTCGGTGAGGCTGGAGGCGTCCGTGACGGCAAAGGGGATATCCAGCAGAGTGGAGAGGTGCTGGAGCAGGGCTGTTTTGCCGCAGCCCGAGGGACCCAGCATGATGACGTTGGATTTTTCAATCTCCGTATCGTCCTCGTTCAGGTAGCCGTACTTCATGCGCTTGTAGTGGTTGTACACCGCCACGGACAGAATCTTCTTCGCCCGCTCCTGGTTGATGATGTATTCGTCCAGGTAGGCCTTGATGATATGGGGCTTGATCTTCGCCAGCTTCTCATCCAGGGTCATGGCAAAATCCTTCTGCTTAACCACTGCTTCGTGCTGGTCGTTTTCTTCAATAAAGTGGTAGATGTCGCGGATGCAGCTCTTGCAGATGGCAAAGCCGGAGCGGGGGTCGTAGATGGGCAGGTCATACTGGTCATGGACGGTGATATCTCGCTGACAGAGACTGCATTTGATATGCTGGGGTTCCTGGTTAGCCATAATTTTTCTTCCTTTCGATATGGAGAGAGCCCGCTGACCGGCCAATGCCGGAGGGGGCTTCTGAATGTACTCGTTTCTTTATATATTATCGGTGATAATAGTTATTTTTTCAAGTATATTTTCCAATTCCTGCACTTGCGCGGGTTTGGGGGGTGTGTTATAATTACGAGGTAACAGGTGGGAGACTGTCTGTTCACAGCGACTGGCTTTGCCCCAACGATGGGAAGCTAGGTCTGACCAAGCTTTCGCACAGAGAGCTTGTAAAATTCCCAGTTTGGGGAAAAGTGAGGTGTATAGAAATGAAACAGGGTATTCATCCGGAATATCATGAGGCTACCGTAATCTGCGGTTGCGGCAATACGTTCAAGACGGGTTCCACGAAAGAGGAGCTTCGCGTCGATGTATGCTCGAAATGCCATCCGTTCTTCACGGGACGTCAGCGTGACGTCGCTGCAGGCGGTCGAATCGAGAAATTCAACAAGCGCTACGGCAACAAATAAGAAGCGGAGCAGAGCAGAGATGCTCTGCTTCCTTTATATTTAGGACTTTGTGTCGCTATTGTGTCTATTCCGGAAATTCCGGGTATGAAGGAGGAATTCCGTTGGAAAATAAATGTACGATGGTAGGCGGTCAGGCGGTCATTGAGGGCGTCATGATGCGGGGGCCGAAGCTGGTGGCTACAGCTGTGCGGGAGCCTTCGGGAAAAATATCGGTGCAGACGAAGCCGGTGAATTCCATTGGGGACCGTTATCCCATTTTGAAAAAGCCCATGCTGCGGGGCGTGGTATCCCTGGGGGAGTCGCTGGTGCTGGGCATCCGCTCCCTGTCCTATTCGGCGCAGATGGCCGGCGAGGAAGAGGAGCAGCTCACAGACAGGGAACTGGCCGGAACCATTGTTTTTGCTTTTTTGATGGCGGCGGTGCTTTTCGTGGCCATCCCCACCGGTGCGGCGAGGGTGTTCCATGGCATCACGGAGGATCCTATATTTTTGAATCTCATGGAGGGCGTGCTGCGGCTGGTGATTTTCCTGGCCTACATCTTCGGCATTTCCCGCATGAAGGATATACGCCGGGTATTCCAGTACCACGGCGCTGAGCACAAGACCATCCATGCCTTCGAGGCGGGCGGTCCGCTGACCGTGGAGAACGTGCAGAGCTTTTCGACTCTGCACCCCCGCTGCGGCACGGCTTTCCTGCTCATCGTCATGGTGGTGAGCATTTTCGTATTCGCCTTTTTGGGCTGGCCGGATCTCTGGCTGCGCATCCTGTCCCGGGTGATCCTGCTGCCGGTGGTGGCGGGGATTTCCTATGAGATCATCCGCTTTGCGGGCCGCACGGAGAATCCCGTGATGAAAAAGGCAATCCTGCCGGGGCTCTGGCTGCAGAAGCTCACCACGAACCAGCCGGCGGACGAGATGGTGGAGGTAGCCATCCGCTCCCTGGCCGCAGTCCTGCCGCCGGAGGAACTGGAACGGGTCGGCGGCCTGCAGCTGCCTGTGGAGGAAACTGCTGCGGCAGCTGACAGATCCGCGGCGGAGGATGAGGCCACGGCGGCCGCCACCGCTGCGGCACCGGAAAAGGAAGCTTCCATGTCCGATGCTGTATTGGTGGGAAAGAATTGATTTTGGGGTGAAACGTTCGTGCTGGATAAATTACAGGCAGTTGAAGATAAATACATGGAGCTGGAGTCGCTGATCAGTGATCCGGACGTACTCAGCGATATGCAGAAATGGCAGCACTACAATAAGGAACATGCAGCGCTGCTGCCCATTGTGGAGAAATTCCGCGAGTATAAAAAGGTCTGCCAGACCATCGAGGATGACAAGGCCATGTTTGATGAGCCGCTGGAGGATGAGCTCCGGAAGCTGGTGGAGGCGGAACTGGCGGAGGCGCGCCAGCGCAAGGAAGAGCTGGATACGGAGCTGCCGGTGCTGCTGCTGCCCCGGGATCCCAACGATGACAAGAGCGTCATCGTGGAGATCCGCGGCGGTGTGGGCGGCGATGAGGCGGCCCTTTTCGCCGGGGATCTTTTCCGCATGTATTCCCGTTATGCAGAGAAGCAGGGCTGGAAGATCGGCATCATCGATGCCAGTCCTACGGAGATCGGCGGCTACAAGGAGATCTCCTTTTCCGTGGATGGGGACGGAGCATACAGCCGGCTGAAATACGAAAGCGGCACCCATCGGGTGCAGCGGGTGCCGGCTACGGAGTCGGCGGGCCGCATCCATACCTCAGCGGTGACGGTGGCGGTGCTGCCGGAGGCGGATGAGGTGGAAGTGGACATCAAGGCCAATGAGCTGCGCATCGATACCTATTGCGCCAGCGGCGCGGGGGGCCAGTACGTCAACCGCACGGAGACGGCCATCCGCATCACCCATCTGCCCACGGGTATCGTGGTGCAGTGCCAGGATGAAAAATCCCAGCTGAAGAACAAGGAAAAGGCCATGCGGGTGCTTCGGGCCAGAGTGCAGGAGCAGGAGGCCCAGCAGCAGGCGGACGCCATTGCGGCTGACCGTCGGAGCCAGGTGGGCTCCGGGGACCGCAGCGAGCGCATCCGCACCTATAATTTTCCCCAGGGCCGGGTGACGGACCATCGCATCGGGCTCACGCTGCACAAGCTGGATTTCGTATTGAACGGCGAGCTGGATGAGCTGCTGAACGCGCTCATCACGGCGGATCAGGCCGAAAAAATGAAACGGGTTAAGTGATACTATGGCACAAAATGAGATTTGGACCATTGGCCGTATATTGAAGTGGACGGAGCAGTACTTTGGCACCAAGGGGGTGGAAGCCCCCCGGCTGGATGCCGAGGTGCTGCTTTCCCATGTGCTGAAGAAGGAGCGCATCTACCTTTACGTGCATTTCGACGAGCCGCTGGAGCCGGAAGAGCTCACAATCTATCGGGAATACATAAAGAAGCGCATCCAGCGCATGCCGGTGGCCTATATCATCGGCCAGCGGGAATTCATGGGGCTGCCCTTCCGGGTCACCCCGGCTGTGCTGGTGCCCCGGCCGGATACGGAAATCCTGGTACAGGCGGTGATGGACCGGCTGAAGGCCGCCGGGGACGAGGAACAGAAAGCGCAGATCGTTGCCGATATCGGTACGGGATCCGGGGCCATCTGTCTGTCCCTGCTCCATTACCTGCCCCGGCTCCGGGCTGTGACCGTGGATATTTCCCCGGCTGCGTTGGCGGTGGCCCGGGAAAACGCGGCCGCTTTGGAGCTGGCCGAGCGGGTTGAATTCCGGGAGGGGGATCTGCTGGAACCGTTGGCTGGCCAGTGCTTCCAGGCCATCGTGTCCAATCCCCCCTACATACCGAAGGCGGACATCCTGGGGCTGGAGCCGGAAGTGCGGGAGTACGAGCCTATGGGGGCGCTGGATGGCGGGCAGACCGGCATGGATTTCTATGAACGGCTGCTGGCCGGAGCGGCGCCGCTGCTCGCAGCGGGCGGCTTCCTGGCCCTGGAGGCGGGCATCCATCAGGCGGAGCCCATCACGGAGCTGGCGGCCCAAAATCCTGCCTGGGGACGCCAGGAGGTATTGAAGGACTACGCGGGCATTGACCGGGTCGTAGTGCTCTGGAAAAAATAACAAGAAGGTTTTTCATCATGCAGACAAAAATCGTTCCAATAGAAGATACAGCTGCCCGGCAGGCTGAGCTGGCCGCGGCGGGGGATATCCTGCGCTCCGGCGGGCTGGTGGCCTTTCCCACGGAGACCGTCTACGGGCTGGGGGCCAACGGGCTGGATGCTGAGGCTGCGGCGGGCATCTATGCGGCCAAGGGGCGTCCCTCGGATAATCCGCTGATCCTCCATATCGCGGACCGTTCCATGCTGGACACCATCGCAGCCGAGGTGCCGGAGATGGCGGAAAAGCTGCTGGCCGCCTTTTGTCCCGGGCCCATCACGCTCATCATGAAGCGGACGGAGGCGGTGCCGCTGGGCATCACCGGCGGGCTGGATACCGTGGGCATCCGTATGCCGGATAACGATATCGCCCGGGCTCTCATCCGCAGTGCGGGGGTGCCCATCGCGGCTCCCAGTGCGAATATTTCCGGCCGGCCAAGCCCCACCACGGCGGAGTCGGTATACCGGGATATGCAGGGGCGGATTCCGCTGATTTTGGACGGGGGCCTCTGCCGCTTCGGGGTGGAGTCCACCATCGTGGATTGTACGGGACCGGTGGCTACGGTGCTGCGTCCCGGGGCCATCACCATGGAAATGCTGCGGGAGGTATTGGGCGAGGTGCGTCTGGATCCTGCGCTGGTGGGCGCCGGCACGGTTCCCCGGGCGCCGGGCATGAAGTATACCCATTACGCGCCGAAGGCCCCGCTGACCCTCCTGGAGGGGCAGCCGGAGAAGATGGCCGCAGCGCTGCGCCGCCAGCTGCGCCGGCTGCAGGCTGAGGGCCATACCGTGGGCGTGATTGCCAGCCAGGAGGCTGCGGCAGCGCTGCAGGACATCCTGCCGGCAGAGCTGCTCTACGTCTATGGAGACCAGGGAGACCTGCGGGCCATTGCGGCGAACCTCTATGAGGCGCTGCGCAGCTTTGACCGCAAGCCGGCGGATACCCTGCTGGCAGAGGGAACCACGGAGGATGGCCTGGGACTGGCCATCATGAACCGCCTGCACAAGGCCAGTGGTTTCCGTTCCATTCATATTTAATAAAAGGCCTTTGAAAAATTTTGCGAAAAAATTTTTTCAAAGGCCTTTCTTATGATACAATACTATAGGATGGATTTACATCACAGGAAAGAAAGGCGGAGATCAGATGAAGATTACCATTGGCTGCGATCATGGTGCATTGGAGCTCAAGGAAGAGGTCAAAAAGGTTTTAGCGGAATTCAAGGATATTGAAGTCCGGGATGTGGGAACCTTTACCACGGATTCGGTGGATTATCCCGATATAGCGGAAAAGGTATGCGGGGATGTCACCAGCGGGGCAGCGGATCGGGGCATCGTGCTCTGCGGCACGGGCATCGGCATTTCCATTGCCGCCAATAAAATCAAGGGGATTCGCGCGGCGCTCTGCCATGATGTTTATACGGCCAGGATGTCGCGAGAACATAATAATGCCAACGTACTGGCCATGGGCGGCCGCGTGACGGGCTTCGGCCCGGCGGGTGAGATCGTCCGCGTCTGGGTACAGACCGAATTCCTGGGCGGCCGTCATGAGCGCCGGGTGAACAAGATCATGGCCCTGGAACAGGCCAAGTAAGAAGGCAAAAACTCTATACCAAATTCAGGAGGTCTTTCAATGAGCTTAATGGACACATTATCAAAGGTTGACCCGGAAATTGCCAAGGAAATCGACTGCGAGCTGAACCGCCAGCGCAACAAGCTGGAGCTCATCGCATCGGAGAACATCGTAAGCCAGGCGGTACTCACCGCCCAGGGCAGCGTACTCACCAACAAATACGCCGAGGGCTATCCCGGCAAGCGCTACTACGGCGGCTGCGAATACGTGGACGTGGTGGAGCAGCTGGCCATCGACCGGGCAAAAAAGCTGTTCGGAGCAGAATATGCCAATGTACAGCCTCATTCCGGCGCTCAGGCCAATATGGCGGTATTCTTCGCGCTGCTGCAGCCAGGAGATACGGTCATGGGCATGAACCTCACCGATGGCGGCCATCTTACCCATGGCAGCCCTGTGAATATGTCCGGCAAGTACTTCAAAATCGTTCCCTATGGCGTGGACAAGGAAACGGAGCGCATTGATTATGACGAGCTGCAGAAAAAGGCGGAGGAATGCAAGCCGAAGCTCATCGTAGCTGGTGCTTCGGCCTATGCCCGCATCATTGATTTCCCCCGTCTGTCGGAAATCGCGAAGGCGGTGGGCGCCTATCTGATGGTGGATATCGCTCATATCGCCGGACTGGTAGCGGCCGGGCTCCATCCCAGCCCGATTCCCTATGCGGATGTGGTGACCTCCACCACCCATAAGACCCTGCGCGGTCCCCGGGGCGGTCTCATCCTCTGCAAGGACGCTGAATTCGGCAAACAGTTCAATAAGGCTATTTTCCCCGGCATCCAGGGCGGCCCGCTCATGCATGTGATCGCGGCCAAGGCAGTGGCCTTCAAGGAAGCCCTTTCCCCGGCTTTCAAGGAATATGCCCAGCAGGTGATCAAGAATGCCGCTGTACTGGCTGACACCCTTACGGCAGACGGCTTCCGCATTGTTTCCGGCGGCACGGACAACCATCTGATGCTGGTGGATCTGCGCAGCAAGGACCTCACGGGCAAGGAGGCCGAGCACATCCTGGATGAAGCCGGCATTACCGCCAACAAGAATACCATTCCCTATGAACCCTTGAGTCCCTTTGTAACCAGCGGTATCCGCCTGGGCTCAGCAGCCCTCACGACCCGCGGCTTCAAGGAAGAGGACATGAAGGAAGTTGCTGATATCATCGCGCTGGCGCTGAACCATCCCCAGGATGAGGCATCCCAGCAGCAGGCAAAGCAGCGGGTTGCCGCTCTTTGTAAAAAATATCCATTATATGAATAAGGAAGGACGAAAGCATGTCAGATTTAAAAGTAAACGTAATTGATCATCCTCTCATCCAGCATAAGCTTACCCTTATGCGCTGCAAGGAAACCGGCACCAAGGATTTCCGTGAGCTGCTCGAAGAGATTGCTATGCTCATGGCCTATGAGATCACTCGCGATTTTCCGCTGAAGGAAGTGGATATCGAGACGCCGGTAGCTAAATGCAAGGCCAAGGTTCTTGCGGGCAAGAAGGTTGGCGTAGTGCCGATCCTGCGTGCCGGTCTCGGCATGCTCAACGGTGTAGTGAACATGATTCCGGCGGCTCGCGTGGGCCACGTGGGCATGTACCGCGATCCGGAGACACTGAAGCCGGTAGAGTACTACTGCAAGCTGCCAGGGGATGTGGCGGAGCGCACGCTCATCGTTGTTGACCCGATGCTGGCAACCGGCGGTTCCTCCGCTGCGGCACTGGATCTCCTGAAGCAGAAGGGCGCGAAATCCATGATTCTCATGTGCCTCGTAGCCGCACCGGAGGGCATCCGCGTAGTGAACGAAGCCCATCCGGATGTTCCGGTTTATGTGGCCGCCATCGATGATCATCTGAATGAGAAGGGCTACATCGTCCCCGGTCTCGGCGACGCCGGCGACCGTATCTTCGGTACCCTTTAATAGCAAGCATTCAAGACAGCCCCCAGGCAAGCAATCGCCTGGGGGCTGTTTTTTTAGGAGGAAGGGGATAAATGGGAATTTGTAGGGGTGTTTAGAGGGGTTGAAAAGCCGCGTATCTTAAAGGCTCCTCTGCTAGGTGAGCAGCGAACCGCAGCTTTAGCTGCGTGCGAGTCGCCATCCCCTTGTGGGTGAGGTTTTTTTGGCTCCCCTGCTAGGGGAGCTGGCGCGCAGCGCCTGAGGGGTTGCTTCGATCGGCTGAGCTTTTAGCCCTGGGAAAAAGCCAGGAATCGTGACATTGCAGAGGCCGCTAACCCCTCCGTCACGGCTTCGCCGTGCCACCTCCCCTAGCAGTGGAGGCTTTGGAGCCGCAGCTTTAGCTGCGTGCGAGTCGCCATCCCCTTGTGAG
>JGI20225J20221_1001584_pt1 | contig 22159 bp, 13 predicted proteins | sample BioMet4_FD_20221 | JGI IMG/M metagenome (IMG submission 20221)
AGATTGTCCGCTCTTTTTTCAGTCGAGTAATTATATTAGCAATGAATCTTGTTACAATTTCTGTGCTAGTTATTTTCTCGTCTATCAATCTTTATTTAAGTTTATGCTCTACTGGCATCTGGGCAAAAAAATAGCGGTTATCGGGTTCCCGATAACCGCATTATTTATTGGTGGAGACAAGCGGGATCGAACCGCTGACCTCTTGCATGCCATGCTAATTTAGCGACTTTGTTACTATTGGCTAATGGTTGTAACTCTTGGCTGTGCCTTGTTTTCTCTCTTTTGGTATTGGTGGCAGTTTGACCTTATTGTGCCTATTTTATACTCTACTGTCACCACTTTTGTCACCACTTTTATCTTCTAGTCAACTGCTTATTCCTAGTAATAGCTTGTCAATATAATCACTATCATCCATAAATAATACATGATTAGCGTTCCATTCTTTTTTTGTTTTGCTTTTATCCGAGAGCTCCAAATACTTTGTCGGCGATAGGATGAACGAGGTTAACACAACAGTCGGTATTGTCAGCTTACTCTCAATATTGTTCTTTAAATTATTATACAACGCGACCTTTTTAGAAAAAATCGTCTCTCTGCCCATGCCATGAGGGTCAATGAATGTGATGAATTGTTTATCGTTGGCAATCAACCACATGATGAAGTCCGGATAAAATCCTGCGTCCTCAAAAAATCCGATGCCCTTTTTGCTACGGTTGCGAATAAGGTAAAGCTCTTTATCAATAAAGGCTGAAACATTCTCTGAGATATGCTTTTTGAGCGATTTGACAAATTTCAGCTCCGCCTCATTCAACGCGACCGGCGATATTCCTATTTCCACATTCCCCTTAGCCAGATACAGAAGCGGATTGTACAAATGCTCCGGAACGTTGATTGCTTCGATATCGCCTTGATGCGAGAGAGCGAAGTTTGGTAGCCTCTTTTCTTTCTTCGCCTTTTCAACTTCCTCAATAACCTTACGAAGCCACACTATTGTGGTCTCGTTTTCGCTCGTGTCATCAATGCTGATGCTGTATTCGTCTTTTTCTTCGTTCAAGAAGTTTTCGTTATCATCATCCATCGAAACGAGATCATATCCGACCACCTGAGACTCCCAGCGATTTTGCTCAGCGTAATAAACTCTGTCAAAATACTTTGTAAGCAGAGCTACTGCTATTTTTTCAAACCGCTTGTAATCCTCAAAACTACTCACATCAAGCTCGTTCTCGGGAATTAGCAACTTATACCACTGATTATTTTGAAGCAAATCCTTCACGGCTTGCCGTGGTATATTAACATTGTACCGTGCTTTTTCGGTCTTGTATCTCTGCAACTCGGAGTAAATTGCCTCATAATTCAAAAATGCAAGATGCTTCGAGCTAAATACGGCTTCATACTTGGTGATCTCGCCGACACTGCACGTCTGCGAGGACTCAAATTGAACCTTGGAATAACAATCAAGCGTAACCACAGATAGTCCATCTTTAAATTGAAAAAGAGGCTTTGCAGCAGCTTTTTTAAAATCTGCGCCGCCTTTAACGCGTAGGGAATAAAGCCCGCTCTTTTTGAATTCCTTGTTCCGTATTACAGGCATTTTCAAAATAAGCTGCTGTCCTTTTTCGCTAGGCACACCCTCGTTCTCGAGGAATTCCTTAAACTGCCTCATATAATCTGCGCGGACGCCGAATATGTTGAGCGTTTCCAAAATACCGATGTGTTTAGGTACAACAGTTTCAGGATAGTCCTTCTTATAAAAAATGCTACGCTTAAGAGACATTTTGCAGCCCTTCAAACGAACGCCGCGCCCGAAGAGCTGAATGATTTCGCTTCCTTCGCTGCGACCTACATTCATTAGTCCCATTGTAGAAACGCGCCAGCAGTTCCATCCCTCGGTGAATTTCTTGGAACCTATGAGCAAGTTAATGGTCGAATGTGGCTTTGTTATGCCTTTAAATAATGAATCGGAAAAATTGATGGAATCTGTATTGAAGCCGTTGTCTGTACACAATCCGAGCAAAGCCGAATCATCACCGACATTAATAACGCCAAACGGTTCGTTTTCACCAAGACGTAGTCGGATCTCACCGCTAATGCCTCGAAGATTTTCTATGTGAAAGGTTGCGTCGAGCGAAGCACAATTGAATACGGTTTTCAGGATATCCACATACATGGCTGCCGGAGGCATGCCCACCGCTGTTAGATACGAGAAATTGTTTCTGAAAATATCCCTGTTCTTGCTATCAAGCAGCCCCGTATTACCGGAAATAACACGTTCAATATTTGCTTTAGAAGCCGCTATGTTCGTAACGAAGTCCCGAAAGAACAGAAGAATATCCACAACATCAGAAACCTTGCGTCCACATTCGGTGCGTACGGCATTAACGCTTGCTCCAACAAAGACGAACAGTGGATTTTCGATGTTAAATGAACCGTATTCGTTTTCCTGTGCCAAATACAATTTTTTCTGCTGATAATAGGACATGAGACAAGCGGTCAGATACACATTAAGTTTCATCACGTTGCTGTCGTCCGGCAGGTTGATAATGTTGTAGTCCTTACCGTAGCCGTCTCCATAAAAATACTTATAAGAGTAATCGAAAATTATGCACTTGGCATAACGTTCAGAGAGCGATTTGTCATTGGACGATGCTATCGCTTGACCGAAGGTAGCCGAATACTCAAAAGAAAAACCATCGGAGCATAATTCATCCCTATATTTTTGCCATTTGCCATCTTTACCTGAGGAGGAACCACGATGACCTTCATCCACAAATACGACGTTACAGCTACCAAAACGCTTCACGGATACGACAGTGTCCTGGTCTTTGTCGCCCAGCTTCGTATTTTCAAGCACACTGATCTCATTGGCGCTCTGAGTCCAACGGCTGGCTGACTTATCATAAATCCTCGCGGAAATGCCAGAATCTGCATAGTCCTCAATATGTTGGAGGGACAAACCTTCCTTGGGCGTAAGTAAAATGTATGTAGCATCGTCCGGCAGTCTTCCACCGGAGTAGTGCAAGTATTGATGATAATTAATATGCATGATGAGAGTCTTACCGCTACCTGTGGCATTCCACACAGCAATTTTATTGAGATTACTCTCCACATATGGCTCATATGCATCATTTGGATACTGGATGTTAAAATTGGAAACATAGTCGTTTAGTCCATCAATAAAAACTTGACGGTTGTTAAAATATTCGTCGAGGTAATATTCGACAAAAAGTAGCGATAGATACTGAAAGTATTTCAACACTAACGGTTCAAAGCGCCTCTCATTGATTTTACGCATATGAGAAACTATGTTCAAGTCATAACGAGCAAGTGTATCCTCACTTATTGCGCATTTCCCGCCGAACTGTATTATCAATTGCTTATAAAAGCCAGTGCTGCCTTCACCATCGATTTCTTCCAACGACGGCTTTTTCATATTTGCGGAAAACTCGCGTAAATCCGAAACGCCGAACTTCGACAGTAGGTATCGATTCAATATAAGCTTCTGATAAAATTTAAGTTGCGGCTCATTAGCTGTTGTTCTTCTTGGCATTATGCCGCCTCCTTATTTTGCGTCTTCGAACATGCGTTTTTTCATTTCCTCATCAATTAAGACTACCTGCCAGCTCTCGCCGTTGCCGCGCAGATTCAAAAGGTTATTGTCGCAATTGACATATACCCGTCTGAAGCTCCGTGCATTCGGAAACGAGAGGAAGTAAGCATCAAGCACGGCGTTATCTTTTTCAATGTCGCCGGTCATTTCGCGCCACAGCACGAGCGTCTTGTCGCCGCCAGTCACCGTACCTTCGACGGCCTTGAATTTGTAGGCATCTCCGGCTTTAAGGGCAGCTGATACCGCGCCGTATTCGCCAGTAGCAAAATCAGCGTCGTATGAGACAAGGGCATGGCTTTTTTTGACCGTAAGCCCAATCAGGTAATTGAAGGTCTCCACGAGGTCGATGGTGCGTTCTAAGCTTTCAAGATTTTGTGTAATACCCATTTTATAGCTGAACGGTTTATCCAGTTTTTCGACATTCAATAAGCTGTTGCTACCTAAAGACTCGTTGTCAAGCATATAAGAAAGCATATAGCCTTCCCGTGCCTCGGCAAACATATCACACTCGCCACTGCGAAGGATAATATTGTTCAGCACGTCCTCGTAGGATTCAAGTCGGATGTATTTGAATGCGTGGGATGTACCTTTGCGAGATACTGGCTTGCCGTCTTTCCAGCCTTTTTGAGCGTCAGTGTCCATCGAATAGATTACTTTTTGAACGCGGGGTTTTGTTGCTGTATTAAAATATTCTCCCATTTCTATAAGAATATATTTGCGTTTTCCAGCATCTTTCCGGTTAAGGTTTACAACGGCATGACCAGTGGTACCCGAGCCAGCAAAATAGTCGAGTACGATACTTTTCTTGTGAGCCTTAAGCACTTTCAAAGTATCTATAACAGCATATATTGATTTGGGATATGAGAACACAGTGTTGTTATTACCAAATAGATTTTTCAGTAAGTTTGTGCCATTGGCAGTAGATGAGTACTCAGACTTATCCCATACAGTGAGGGGAAGTATACCTTCATCGTTTAATCTTGATTTAATATATACGCCAATATTACCTTGTCGGTCTTTTTTTACACACATCTCATCCGGTGATGATATCGCTCTTTCGAGACCCCATTTCCATCTTCTTTCACGTCCGTTCTCATCGATAGGATATAAGATGGTTTCGTTTTCTTGTGGTTGTTCGCTTATTTCATACGAATTTCTTTCTTCATTCCAAACTAAGCATGGAATTCTGAATGAAGTATCTGTTACGTATATTGGATAATACATGGTCGGAGCGTCTTCTTTATAGCCACCATGTTTTCTAAAATTCACCCATTCAAAATATCCGACATCATCAGATTCATCGTACCTATTAATCTGTTCTTCTGTTCTTTCAAGTCGGCCAATTTTTGTACCACTTGTGTTTGTCGTAAAAATTCCATACTCATGTGCTATCGAAAATCCACTCTCAGTCGATCGTCCCGATGGGTTGTTCTTGATAGCAACTGTGCCTAGAATGTTATCCTCGCCAAAAACGTCTTTAATTATATAGTAGAGTTCATGAAGTTGAAAATCATCTATGGTAACACATTGCAAAGAAGACATTGACATTAATGGCATCGAGTTGCGTAACCTATCTATTATGAACGAGGACCAAGAACTCTTTTTGTAGCTATTCTTGTATAATATTTCAGACGCACTAGTGTTATAAGGTGGGTCAATGTAGACACAGTTAACTTTATTTTTATATCGTTCGCGAATGAGTCTTAACCCTTGCGAATTCTCACTGTGAATCATTAGCCCATCAAGATTTTCGTCCAAACTATCAATGCTGTCGACAAGACGTTCTTTGAACTCTGCACTGAAAAAAGCCGTGTCCAATACAAGGAACGGATTCTGCTTCAAAAAATCTACTATCAGCGGTACCGAATAAGCCAGCGTAGCGGCATTTACAAGGTCGCCATCTGTGCCTTCAATCTCATCAATTGCAAATAAACGCACCCATTCCTCCCGTTGCGCTTCATTGGTAGCGATTTCGAGATACATAGTCTCCGGCACGCGATCGAGCGTGATGCAGTAATTCGTTTCGACCACGAATTTCTTTTTTAGATACAATTTTTTCTGAAAATCCTCAATCTGTGCGAGGAAGGCGATTACCTTCCGCGCAATTTTGCGTATTACTTTTGCTTTCGTCAGATATGCTTTCGTCTTCGCCTCATCCCGTTCGTCAATGTCGTCGAGGAATATAACATCGTTCTTAATATAAAAATCAAGCTCGCGAAGCAGGAATTTACCTAAATCCTTGTGAATGAAGTAGTCAAAGGTGTTGCGGGCGGTATAGCGGTTGAGCTGACGCTCAAGCAATGACTTGTTGTCCGTTATTGAAAGTATGTCGGAAAACGGCTGGTACTCGGTCTGAGTTTGCACAGCAAGGAAAGCCGATACAATCTCTGCTGTACATTCAGCCTGATTTTTCTTACCGCCGTTTTTGTATTCAACGTAGATGCATAGCACCTCGTCAATAACCTCAAACGGCTTATCGACATGGAGCTGAAAAAAGCGTTTCTCCTTTGCTTTGTTATTGTCCCAATCAGTTTCGGCTTCGATGAGCTTGAAATGGACAGTTTTACCGTGCATCGTTTTAAAAGTGTAATCCTTAAAATACTCGCTTGTTTTTACATAATACTGGTCGGCGTTCGCCCAATGGAGTTTAACTTCCTCGCCCTCGTAGGGAATGGCGTACGCCCCATCCTTATAGCGACGCTGAGATATAAAATCACCGTCATCATAATAGCGAGAGAAGAAGTTTGCCAAATGGTTATACACATCTGCTTCCACAGAAGCAACATTGACGCTTCCGGCAATGGCCTTCTTTTTTTCTTCAAGCTCCGCAACGGCGGTGGCTTTAGTTGCTTCAGAAAGGTTTCCCGCTTTTGTATCCGCAATCTGTTTATCTATTGCGGCGATGTCAGTTGCTGTATCCAGCTCGGCAAGCTCGTTCAAGCCTTCGCTAATCTGCGCGGGCAAATCTTCATTGACAAACCTACCGATTTCCTCGTGCTTCATACGCATTATGCGGTAAATGCCAAAATCAAGGTCTGCCTGGTCAAATTGGAACATTTCGCAAAGAATTTTAAGTAATTTTTTCTGGTTATCACTCATTAGATTGTACCTTGCTTTCTTCTATCTGTAATAGCCTCATCGTCTATAGTCATTTCCATTATATCGTTTATATTACACTGCAGAGCTTTGCATATTTTCTTTAATATCTCCGTGTTTACATTCTCATTTTTTCCAAGTTTTGTAATAGACGCTGAACTGATACCCGCAATTTTTTGCAAATCTTTTTTCTTCATGTCTTTATCAATCAACAGTTTCCAAAGTTTTTTATAACTAATATTCATTGCAACCGCCCCTTCAAATAACGATTATAATTAAATATCTTTAAGTATAACATATCAACCCTAAGTAATTAATGATTTTTCTTTACATTCGCAGGATTTTTTATCAGAAAATATTGAACAAATCTCTGCATAGTGCCCTTAATAACAAATTCCCTGGCTTTCTTTTAAAGGCAGTCCCATCATGGTCTTAAGATGCAATATATAAAAATTAAAGACTTACTTTTATGTAAGCCTCTAATGTACCGCTTGCTGCAAAAGTGCATAAAAACACTTGTTTGAACCATCTACAATTATTTTGTCCAATTATGATCTTGAACCACAATTACAGTCAATGGATTTCTATTCATAATTGCAAAGGTTAGTTATATGTGGTGTCATAAGTTATAACTTTTTAATAAAACCTATTTTAGCATCTCGTGATTTCATACTAAAAATACTCAATATTACAATAGCACTAAGTACCTTTTATTAAACCTCTTCTTCAAATGTGACTTTATCGCTTTGTTTTACGGTGACAAACCCCACTTCATATTATTTTTTCCCTATTTCGTGAAGATCAACAAGTTTGTCCAGAAGCTCAGTGAAGTTAGTATAGTATTTTGACTCTGTAACCAGAATCTCATTAAATTCATGTGTACTGTAACCTTTGATGTTATAGTCACGCATATGTACTAAGCCGATTTTTTGTGCATCATTTTTTGGCAAACATATGTTGCCCCGTGGGCTTATATATAGGAACATTTTTTTGTTGAAGTTACTATCTGTCTTATCCATGTACCACACAAAATGGGCTTTAGTATTTTCTTTTTCTCCTTTCGGAAATTCACCTATAACAAACATAAGACTAATTTTTCGTGATGCAAAATAATTAGTAAATTGGGTCCAAAGTAATTCGGAAGAAATTCGTTTAGGCTGCCTTGCATTTGGTTTTAATGTTATTTCAGTATTATTGGATGTTATTTCCGATTTACTTGCACTAGGTTTTTTTGTCACATTCTTCATGCTAATACCTCCGCTGTTATTCTACTCAAAAGCTAATATCCAAGCAAAAGACTTTACTTAATGCTGAGATCTCCTTGGGTTGTCTCAACATGCTTCTGAGTCGATTCTCGTGCGTCTCGCATGGTTTTAACGACTTGAAATTTAAAAAAGCATGTGCCATGTGCCAACTTCATCAGCTTCACTCGTGAATCTGGATGTCGACAGCATTGTCTTCGCTTCTAACTTCGTATCGCCTTTCTGGATTCCCATACACGTTTACTGGCTGGTGGCTTGTCGAGAACGAGTTATCTTCAAGATAACTATTGCTCCCGAAAATCAGTTCTTCAATTGAAGTAGACTGATGTTCAATCCACCCTGGCTGTGCTTTGCACAGTTTTTCAACCTTTTTAATTAATGTAAGATTCTCTATATTTTCAGTGTCGTCGTTAGGCATAATAATAAACAAATAATCTTTTGCACGGCTGATGGATACGTTTATTATATTGAGTTTGTTTAGGAACATTTCCTTAGAGTCCGATATAGACGGGGGCGGATTAAACAGTGCGATGACGATGTCACATTCATCGCCTTGGAAGCCGTGTATTGTACCGACCTGAACGTCAATATTTTTAGAAACGGTGGCTTCGGTCATCAGCTTGTCAATTAAATCCGACTGTGCACGATACGGTGCTATTATCCCGATTCGGAAAAACTCATCTCTGTTCGCTAGCTCGATAATAGAAGATAGATATTTGACAAATTCAAAGGCAAACAGAGCAGAATATACCTGATAGTTGCTTTTGCTCTGCAAACGCTTAGGACGGTAAATGCTCTCATATTTGCTGACAGGGAACTTAATTATGTTTAGAGGTTTAACATCAATAAAATCGCCGACAGAAAGACTGCGTTGACTGTTAGTGCTGCGGTTGTGTTTTAATACCCCACCATATGCAAACCGACTAAATACTTCTCCGATTTCCGGTATGCTTCTGTACTGAGTAGTCAGAAGTTCGACATGGTATGTGTGTGGCACGGTCACAGGATCAGTAAATGAATCTAGTTTGACCATCGTATAGATATTCTCATTTTTCCACTCATCTACGGTTGTTATCGGTTCAATTTGGAACGGATCACCGGCAATTATAAACTTTTCTGGTGTCTTTTTGTAAAGTGGATAAACAATGTTTGCCAGCGGAATCATGGATGCTTCATCAATGATAATGTAATCCCACTTAAGAGCGCTCAAATGAAGGCGTGTCCCATCGTCAGGCAGAAAATAATCATATGGAAAACGGGATATTGTTGTAACCGTAACATTTCTCGATAAGCTCCGAATGTCAAAAGTCTTGTCACGAAAAACCCCGCTTAGCTCGATGGTGTTATCATTTGTTGCTCCAAAGCGTATAAGCCAGTTTAGGTAGCTCTGGTCAGCTCCTGCACTTTCTATTAAGCGGTGCACAAGTACATCTGCTGCTTTATTTGTCGGCGTCAAGACAAGCACTTTCAAATCCTCCGGCGATTCCATCATCGGAATAATCACATTTTTTGCAACATATGTTGTCTTGCCGGTGCCTGGTGGACCAAAAATAAAATCAATGTTTTCACACAAGTTATCCTGCATGTTGAAGTCGTCATCATACTTATTATCTTCGCCAAGCTTTATGAATGCCTTTCGTAGTTCCTCAATTAGGAACACAGGATTACGCGCTTCAATCCTAGCTTCCACTACCTTTGAAAGGTCAATGCCGTCAATATGAGCGTTTGTGCGGAGTTTTGCTCTTAGTGTATAAGATTTGACATTCACTACTTCAACGGCAACCTTAATCATTGGTTGATCCGCAAAGTGCAGTTCAAGCGGAATATCGGCGAGGTCTTCCAGCGACTGTGGAATATAACGGCTAGGGTGCTTCAGAATCAGCGTTCTGGACGTTCCCGCCTCGCGCTCAACTTCCGCAAAGGATATAGAGATTTCTCTGGTATTGGCATTATTTTCACCGCTGTTCAGTGATTCCAATTCAAGCAGAGCTTCGAACCACCCATATGAATAAATGTCTGCGTCCTGAGCCTGCCTTTTCAAATCCTCAAGCCGAGCGATTTCATTTATTTCGCGCTCTGCCTGCTTTTTGACTTTTTCAATTTTCTTGCTGATATCAATAGTCGGCTTTGAATAATCGTCTTCGTCGGCAGGAGCTTCATCTGGTGTTTCAACTTGTTTAGGTACGCACTCTCTCGCTGTAGAAGCAGCCCTCTTGGAGATTTCCCTTACGACACGCTTAACTGACGCGCTGATGAAAGGGACTTCCTCGGTTTCATCATCAACTCCGTCTTTGAACAAGTCTTCATCTTCTTCGTCCACGGCAGCTTCTGGACCTTCGGTAGCCTTCTTGTGTTTGGCAAACTCTAAGAATGCCTGTCGCTGTTCGTCTTCTGACAGACCTAACGATTCACCGTATGAAGTGATATCGACATCTTCGCCAACGGTTTCCCCTTGTCCATCCTTAATTCCCAAAAGCCGTAACAGTTCGACTGCCTCGTCGCTTGATATATCGTATTGGGGATGTAAGGTTTGTAATGTAAGTTCGCTTGCTGACACAAATTCCCCGGCGTTGTTGAAGAGCCACGGTTGGGTGCGTAGTCGCTTTGCTTCGCTCGACTCAAAGTAATTTGACTGCGAGCTATAATAGAAATACTCATATTTACCATAGAGGATATTTTCTTGCGACCAGTATTGGCCGTCCTTTAAGTATCCAATATTAACAAACTTGAGTAGCTGAGACCAAACAAGATTTGATAGATTGGCATCCTGCTCTTTGACAACCGTTTCAATCAATTCCTTACAGCCGTCGATAGATTTTTCAGTCCAACTCCGACCACGGGTTGAAGATGGCCAAGAACTTTGTATATGGATAGCTTGTTGGTAGCTCAGTTGGTTCTGAATGATTCGTGGTATAGCCTCGACACCAAGGTCGGTGAGAAAACTTACCAGCTCCTCTTTTTTATCCTCGCCAACAAGCGCCAGGTACTCTTCGAAATTGACAAATTTCGAATCTGGTTTCGGTTGGAACCATTGTTGTAGCGGTTCAAACGGAAAGTAAAGTTCTCCCGCCTTACCACGGTATTGCGTTTCGTCATCCGCAGATGTATACAAAACAAAGTCACATTCTTTGATCAAAGCTAGAAATTTTTTTACTTCAGTCTGGGAACACGTCCGATAATACCTAAAGAACTTCCTAAAATGTTGGCTGGTGTCAATGGAAACGTCATCCCCATATTGAGGGAGGATAATGTTGTAAATCTCATCACGCAAAGATGGCTCACTTATGCCGATCTGTTTGATAAATGCGAGAGTATCCCCATTTTGCAACAGAGCTTCATTTACTGTTGCATAGCCGCTCCCTTCTTCTGTCGGTAGAAATAATATTGCCTGCTTATTAGCATCAAAAGCAGCAGACCCTTTCCCATCCTGATTGAGGAAAATCGGGTTTGTAGTAATAAGTTCTGTTCTACCCTTTGTTTCCGCAATCCACTTATAGAAACGGTGCAGCCACTCAATCGGCTGTGATTCGATGAATTCTGATGTCACTCCGTCGTAAGAGTCTCCGTTTGCGAGAGACCAGCCTCTGAGGATGTCGACTTCATTAAGCCACACGGTTGTTATAGAATCAATATAATCTGTGAGTGCTTCGTTTTTACGAAGTGTGTCCTGACGCCCAAAAGAAGTAAACACCCACTTGGCAGCATCATTTTTCACCAATAATGCAAGCTGCTCATTTGAGAATAATTCAGTTATTTGGGGCACGAACGCCCAGTACGCATTTTCGACCGCCACATAGCCATCTGAGCTTGGAATAAGAGATTTGCTTTCAAAAGCTTCCTTCATTGCTTCATAGAAAGGTTTAAAGGAGATTGTCTTTTTGCTGTTCACATTGCTGAAACTGTCCTCATCATACGGTACGATGTCAAAGATGTTATCGTCAATCAGCGGTATATTTTTTGTTAACCCAATTTTTTTAAGAAATGTCAAGCTGTCCGCTGCGAGCTCTGACAGCAAAGAAATCATATCGATGTTGTGCTGAACACCTGCACGAATTCCTTCGCGGCTGTCGGTGAGTAGGAATGGAGCGTGGATAATAAAGTTCAGCCCAGTGACTTCCTTTGTTGGGAAAAAGCAAAAGGCACTATGTGTTTTTGGCATTAAGTGTCCCTCCGAGTCAACAAAGAAGCCAACTGAGTATTTATGGTCTTTACCATCGTCGCGTGAGAACAGCCACAACATGTTGTCGTATAGTTTGTCGCGGTTGTCTCCATCGTTCTGTGTAAGCCTAACGAACTCAGTGGTTGTTCCACCAAAGTCGTACTTATCCTCGACCATTTTTCCGTACAGTCCCAAGACACCTGATATTTTGAATGAAATGTCAGCAAGGTTTAAAAGAAACAATAACGGATAATCTAAAGAGCGCAACATCTCTGAAATATCAGCATAAGCTTCTTCTGCACTACGTATCTTGTGGTCAAACGGAAAGACGAACAAGGTTTCTCCACTACGTCTCCCTGGATAATCACTATCAAGACAAACTGGAACTATGTAATTTTCAATTAGAAAAAAGACATCCGGATCATAGATGTGGGGAGTATCAGTGTAAGAAAACACAGATTTGAAACCTACGCCAAATTTTCCAATACTAGCATTATCTATTTTTGTCGATAGACCGACTGACGTAATTGCATTTATATGGCCAAGCGTTCTACTCTTTCTGTCTTGATCTTCCGTAGCAGGGTTTGATACGGAAAAGCGACGTTTTCCGTTATGCGCGAATATGAGTTTATCCTTGAACAACTCAAAGTATGCATAAGTTGCCCCTGCATCATCAGCGTTTTGGAGCAGTTCATATATAAAGTGCGCTGGCTGGGAATATTTATCAATGATGCTTTTCCAAATTCCTTGCATCGAAGGTTTTTTGAATGTCTCGTAACTATCGCGTCTGTCAGCACTTAGAGCCTCAAAATAAATTGCCTGTTGCTTATCGATGATATCACCTCATTTTTAAGTTGATTTTTCACATCAGATATTTTTCAATGAGTGCCTTAATCGCCACAGAATCAATACTTCCGTTAACGTCATCATATGAAACTATTAGGTTTTCACCTTCAACAATGTCATGTTTAGCATAAACGGCTTTTTTTTCATCCCACCGTTTCCTATAACGCATGTCCGACATCATGCCGCAATGTTCCCAATAAAAAAGTCTACCACTTTCGGCATCGTCAACTGTGAAGTCAGGAATTCTGATTCCATCCTCACCAAGAGTAATCTCTTTTTCATACTCATAAGGAATTTCCGCTTCGTAGAGCATATTAGCAATAATCACCTCTGACTTAGAACGCACAAGTTCACCTTTAAGAGTTTTGTGTATAAGAGAGGCTTCATAGTATCGCTTCTTAAATTCAACTATTTCTGGTTTTTCAAACAGGCAAGTAAACCGTCTAGCAACGTCGGAAAACGCTCTCGACGAGTAATTTCGTAAACGATATGCCTCCGCGTTATAAAGAATAACAAGGTGCTTAGTTTGCCGCGTAATTGCCGTATACAGAAGTTCCTTTGAGAGCAGACCACAAGGTTCGCTTATCACTAGAATGACTTTTTCAAACTCACTACCCTGCGCCTTGTGAACGGTGAGCGCGTAAGCAAGCTCAAGAACAGCGTCAGTTTCTTCACCAAAATCCCGGCCTCCGTATTGGTAAGAATACCCTTTTTGTGAACAAAATTCAACCTTTAGACCACTAAGTTTCTTGCTGCGGATTTTATAATTGTCGTCTTTCTTTACCCAATTTGAGAAAGCTACACCTATTTCTCCGTTAGCAACATAATGTATAGAACCGGCGTTGTCTGGATAAGCTTTTCGCTTAGCATTTTTAACATTAATGACTTTATCCCCATAAACAATACCTTCCTGACCAATTGGTCTAGGTATTTTTCTTCTCCGGCAATCTGTCTCCTTTGCCAACTCCACATAGTTTTCGCGATACTTGTTATGAATAATGTGGTTAATGTTAGCTACGCCGTGAGGTAAACCGCGTATTGGAGCCAAGACTTGCCAACTTTCGGATTTATCAGCGCAACCAATATTGAAATAATTATACTGGCCCGCAGTACCTCCAAGGCTAATGTTAAAACCATTCACGTCTTCAACGCTATTCATACCGACCTCTTCGGCTACGGTTTGCAAGACCAGATTCTCAAGTTCCTCTGGCGTCGACCACATTTTAAAAGTGATATTTTTGCCACAATTATTACTCTGTAACCTTATGAATATTTCATCGTCTAGTTCGGCATCAGTATCAGCGTACCATTCAGCGAGTGCTATGTCACTATGCTCTTCACCTTCGATATTTTTTTGGCGACGGGTAATAGTCAGTTCGCCATAGCTTTTACCGACTCGAGGGAAAACAGGAATATCTTTTTTCAAGTAGCGGATAAGATCGACAAAAGGTCTGCCAGCACCAATTGGCGGCAGTTGATTTGGGTCACCGACAAAAATTATACGCTGTGCCTTATGCAAAGCCTGCATTAATGCGCCAAACATCTCCTCTGTAAGCATAGAGCATTCATCAATGATAACAGTAAACGGAACGTCCTTTGCTTCTGCATCTGATAACTGATACCGCATCGTGTTATAGTCGAATCTACCGTTCTGAATTAGAAATTGAGCAACGGTCTTGGCATTGCTTGAAACTCCCTGTCGCTGCATTGCTTGACTCATCCGTACCCTTGCTTTTCCGGTCGGGGCAAGTAAAAGTACGCCGCCGTCACAAATTTGTGGTGATTTACACAATAACGACAATAAAGTCGTTTTGCCAGTACCAGCTCCACCGACGAGTACAGAGATACGGGCTTGGGCAAGCTCATTAAGGATGTCTGATTTTTCCTCGCGGGCTCGTTTTTCAGAGTCATCATCCATATAAGCTCCAAAAGCTGAATCTACAAGTTTTCTCCAATCTTCATTAACAACGTGCCTTTTGGCATCTACTCGCTTATTCACAGATTTCCTTATAATATCGTCAATCTTAGCAATACGGCTTAACTGATAAGCAATCGTTCCATCAGTACACTCCACAGGGACCAGTTCGCCCGAAAGGAAGCTTTGTATACTATTAAAAATATCCCCCGAAACTCGACAACCCGGCGCTATGGGCAAATCATTAATGTCAATGATAAGCTTGCTTTGGGGGTATACGGTATGTCCGTTCGCGGCCTGATTTTCTAACACGCTGATAGCGATTGCTCTAATTCGTCTTTCGTCGTTTTCCGAATCCAGTGCCGTAGGAGCAGCTAGAGGATACAATTCGCGTATCTCTTTAGGAGGAAATACCGCCATATCAACCATTCGTACAGGAATTTTTAGCACATCGTCGCAAATCCTTGTCCGCTCGTATAGTAAATATGGGTTCTCAATGATTTCTTTATCTGAGCATGCAATCTTAGCTATTTCCCTGTATTCTGTGTTGAATAAAGCATTAGCTTGTTCTACACTCAAAGATAAGTGGGAAAGAAGCCAGAACAGCGATTTTCGCTCTCCTGAGAGGGCTAAAAAAGAACCTTGTTCTGTTCTGCCAATTGAATTGGCCAAATCCTTATTAAAGTATTTTTCAGGTCTTTGCAATACATCAGCTACATATTCCTCAACCACTATACCTTCGCTTATTGTCTTTTCAATCTCATGAGCAAGCACTATTCCGTACTTAAATCCAACAGCGCATAGCATTGGTCCCAATCCAGGGAATGAGCCACGGTCTTTCCATACTTCCTTAAGCCGCTGATTCGTCCAGTCAATGCAACCTTGCCAGTTTCCGGGTATGCAATCCTTAATTATATCCAATGCTTTGATTGTCTGAAGTAAAACACTAATGACGGCATCATGCGATAGATGTTCCGTAGCATATGAGAACTCTTCGAAAAACTCATCCTCGGCAAAAACGGTTACTGAACTAATATCAAAATCAGGGTGTGTTTCCGCGTATTTCATCATTTCCCAATAAGGAAGTAAAAACCCATCCTTGCGTTCATTACGAATAGAATGCCCAATCATTGTTTCCCAAAGGATTGAACGAAGTTTTCCATCATTTGTATGATTATGTTCAGGTGGCTCGATTACTGACTTCACAAAGCCGATACCAATAACAACGCGCTTTGACTCATCAATAAATGGAACTTGTTTCGCGTATAAAATTACCAAAGATTGGTTGGGAGTCACATCTTCATAAAAGATCTTGAAAATTGCCCTTTGGTTTACCGCATCTTGTACCCAGTTTGTTGGAAAGGGTAACTTAGGTTCTCTCGCAGGATCATAATCAATATTATATCTGTCCGCAAGTCGGCGAATGTTCTGATCATCTCGGTCATTTCCTTTACGTAGCATTGTCCACGCAAATGGTCTGGCGGGCAAGGAGTATGGTGGATAAACCAGCTCCGTTTCGCGAAAATGTCCGTGTGTAGCAGGATTAGACTCCTTATACGGATGTATGTTAATCCTCGAGTGTTGCTTTGCGGACATGAAAACGCCGCCTTCAGACACACAAGGTATTTCGTGCTCATGGCCAGCAATAGGGGAACCCTTGAGAGTTTCCTCAAATCCGTCGTTCTTACTGTTAGAAATGTTTCTTAACCGCAGGCAAGCATTGTTATAGCAAGGCTTATCACAAACCAATCCATTATAACCGTTATCCTTCCATGGAACACGTATAGAAAGGTGTTGTATCATTATGCCGGACCTCCCTTATATCACTTAAATGAGTTTGCGGTTTCGCCGCAACCAGTCTTGCGCTTTGTTTTGCATTATTCTTGATGAAACTCCACCTGGCAATTGCCAACACAAAGAAAATATTGTCTGCGACGTATGCGTCAGGTTTTTCTTTTTACCCATCCCCCTCAATGACCAGTTTACTGTCTGATATGTATTTTAAGAAGATAATTTATCTGATAACCGTTTTATATTCTGACGGCTGGATATTCTCGCTTAGCTTGTCCGCCATCTCACATAATTTTTTTCGAACTCTAAATTAACTGACATCTCTCTACAACCCTCCGATTTAATATATGCACATCTAATGACAATTTATATAGCTTCAATGAACAAGCAATGTTATCTACTTCGACCTTTATTAAAGCTTTCCTGCATAAAGCCAAATGTTTTTGTGCAGTTGTCCATATTATCGGCTATATAAGTCTAATATAATAAAACAATATAATCTCTTGCCTATTATTTGCTCTTACGCTAAGATATTTGCGAACGCTTGTTTGTTACGTCAGGCACTTTTCTTGAAGAGGTGGTAATAATGCCTAAAATAAACCTTATAGTCAATGTAAGACATGAAAAAGACGGCAGCGCCTTTCCAACATCAATAGTATGGGAAGACGACCGCCAGTTCGAGGTCGACAAGATTATTGATATCAGGAACGCAGCAGCACATAAATGCGGAGGCGTAGGCATCCGCTACACATGCAAAATATGCGGCAAGACCGTTGAACTCTTCGATGAAGACGGTCACTGGTTTATGGAAAAATAGCTAAATGTCTAAAACTTCTGCGTGTGTTCCTGTTCTCAATAATTTGATGGTGTATCCCACTACTTCATACACGAGCACCCAATCAAAGCCTATGTGACACTCTCGCTTGCCTGTTAACTTACCTTTTAAATTATGGTCTCTTTCTGCTCTTGTTATTTTTCCTACTTGCTCCTCTAACTTTTTAAAATATCACTTTCTCTTACATATCAACTTGTAATCGCTGCGAAAGGCTTTAGCATAGCACAAAATCATACAGCTCCAACCTCCCGCATCTCTTCAAGTAATTCTGGCGATGGATTCTCAAGTGGATGCAATAGATACGCAGCCCTCCTTACTGCACGATCAAAGTCTTCATCTCGTGAATACATGGAAAAGGCAAGCAATACATCCATGATTGCATCACCTCTCTCCTCATAAATGATCTTGTCTCCATCTTTAATAGTCATAGTAAGCATAAAAAATCATCTCCCTTTCGCAGTATATATTCAGCGAAGGGGAGTTTTTGCAACCATAAATACCATATGTTTATTGAAAGAATTCATTTTATTTATTATTTCTAATAATAAACTTTATCATGTGTTTTTCAAAACTTATAAATAAGCAAACTAATTTATAAGACATTTTACTCTTTCTTCTTTTTCAAAAAGGAATCGTTTATGATAAATTAAATTAGAACCAGTCAGCACCCTATTCATATCATAGATATCTATGAGAGCGCTAGGAATTGCGCTATAAAAAGGAATAACTTTTGGTGCAGCCTCTTTGGAAAGATTTTTACCAACATTCGTCAATATTTTTTTTAAGAGTCCCTCTTCTAAGCCTTTAGCACCTGCATTTTTTAGTGCATTTTCAGCTGCTTTATTTGCTAGGGCGCGAATCTGAACATACAAAAGTTCACTTCCGCCTCTTTTTGCCATTTCTTTATATGATATTTTTTTTATTAATGCGTCTTTAAGTTCTGAAAGACTTGATGAAATAGCCATTTTACCAATAATACCACCCATTGTTGTAACATCATCATTAATTGATGGAAATAAACACTTCATTGTTACATCTGAAGCTATCTCCATTTCTCTTGAATCATTACAAACATCATATCCATAAGTAAGAGCTATTTTTTGAGTTGCCCTCATAAAAAGAAGGAAGCTAAGTGCAAGATTTAACGGTATAGCGCAAACACCACCCACACCAGTTGATCCGCCTTCGACAAGTGCAGACAATATTTGAACAAAACAATCTTTTTTAGCAATACCTTCTATTGTATAACTTCTTAAAGCACATATTTCCTCAAAAGTAATCTGCATTTCGCATTTTGCTTGAATATTTTTAATAATAGAATCCTTATTAATTGTTTTTTCTGACAAGTATTGTAATAAAATGCCTCCGCCCGCCGTAGCTTTTTTTAAAGCAATATCTATTACTCGTTGTTCTGTTGCCAATTGAATCTGTTCCATTAAAAAATCTTTTTTATTTTTGACGAAGTCTTTTATTCCATTTGGTGTAATTGTTATAATTTTTGCTTCGATATTGTCTATTTCCTTCGATATAACTCCCGGATTGCAAAAATTTTCGTACTGTTCTGTTAGTTTCTTTAATAAAATTTCTTCCTTATAGTCAAATAGTGGGTTAGGATATTCAAAAGTTGCCATAATTCTGATACTCCCCCTTTGTACTCTTTTATTAGTATCTATTGCAAACCGCGTTGCCATTTATAAAACAAGTCCGAATTCGCTAAAACTCCTGTGCCCTTCTAAATATGCTTATTTCAATACTGTACTTGTGTTAATACTTGGCATGCAATACATTAATTTGGCTAACTGCCTATTTTGTCAGCATAAATTATTTATATGTAACATGTTGTAGTTAATTCTAATTTCAGTAAAATGCCACAATATTTTAAAATTCTGCTACCATTTACCAATCATTTTTAAAACCTTACCCGTGCATTTGTATAACCCCTGCCCTATTTGTCCGTCCTTCTCAAAATCGCATGGTATATTTATTATATGACCGCAGGCCTCGCACCTTTTGCGCATAACTTTTGCTTGTTTAACCTCTTCAACGTTGTTAGGATCAGGATATATTATTTTCAAGGTAAACTTTTTCTTACATGCTGGGCAGGTGTCGTTTTTAAAACCTGTCAGTCTTTCTTTGATATAAATTATGAAGGCCAAAAATATCATACCTAATGTAATACTTAACATATGCATCACCTTCTTTAAGTTACCTGTCAATATAATTTCAAGCTCACCATGCAACTAATTTTTAAATCGGAATCCTTTGCAGAAATATTTTCGACAAGTCATCAACCAATATTATAATAGATCTTTTACTACGACATTGAAAGGTATTTTTTGCAGGCCGTAATAGATTCATATAAACAAATTACAATTGCCATTAATGTTATTGTCGGTATAAGAATGTTCATGTTCTTTGATTTTCTCTCCTTATTGTTTGTATGTGCATAATGAATTAGCACTTGTTTTTTCTATGCGTCAGATCGATTAAAAATTCCGTACTGTGAATTTCATACTCAATATTCCTATTTTAGCGCCGTAGCATTATTGAGTATCTTTTTCCCCCTGATTTACGCTCTGTTCTTCCTCTTCATCCTCAGGAACTACCGCCACCTTCCTCATAATCTTTACCCTATCCTTTATAAGCCAGGGCCTATCGCCTAACTCTCGCTGTAACGCTTCTTGACCAGTACTTGGCTTATCCCATTTTTCCATGACTTCATCAATATATTGTGTAGCATCAATTTCTAGTATATCGTCAACAGACTTACCCTGTTGTGCAAGGGCAATCTTGCCGTTGGACAGGCCTATAAGCTTTAAAAGTTCAACCGCTGCCTTCAAGTTTCCGCTATCAAGCTCCGTTGCTATAACATCCACGGCTTTTCCACCCAAACCACGCAGTCTCTGTTTGTTTTCTACCCAAAGATCAGCATGTATTTTTGAAACAGCAGACCTAAAGAACACATTTTTCCCCACTCCCACAGCTGCTGCCTGGATATACCAACTTCTTCAGCAACCGTATTCTTAGTTTTCCCTGCAGCCAATAATTCAGCGGCCTTCTGCTGGCGTTGAGTCAGTCCATACTCGTTGCGTTCTCTAATATGTAAGGTTTTGTCAGTTTTTGTAATGTCTTTATCCTTCCTTTCAACTAAACTGCTTACAGCCACGTCCGACATGCAATCCCTTCCTTTTAGATTAACTTTTTCTCCTATATACTATTATACCTGAATACCGGCTAATGAAGCCCCTGCCTTCTTTGGAGATATGGGGTTCTAAAAAAACTACTAAGTAACGATTGCAGCAACAATTCTTCCTTTAACTCAAAGGATATTAAATTTTTGGTATAAGAATAGTGAAGCACCCAATGTCTATATAGGCTTTGGGTGCTATCTTTTTGTCTTGGAGGAGTTATCTATGATTGATTTTATCGTACGCTTAATACTCAGCTTAGCTGACGCTATCAGAAAAGGAAAAGGAGGGCTTTAATATGAAGAATCTGAATATGCCATCTTTAATTAATCAAGTGGAAAAAGAAGAACAAACTAAAAAAGACTTTCTTGTTGACACGAAATCCATGCTTATCGGCACCGAAAACAGCGTTAGCTGCATCTCAATACCAGAAGGCCGCTACCGTAAGACCTTCGTGCTTAACGATACGGCAAGGCAGCAAATGGCCGCACGCTTAAACATTCCGTTGCCTTTTGCAGAAAGACTTAGAACAGAGGAACCTGCACTCTTTGACCGTACCTTTAATACACTTCTTCACCGCAAGAACGAGCAAAGGCTGATGCGTACTTCCGGTGGAGATACCTGCCGTGCGTATCTATCACAAAATTACAAGATCCTTGATAATGACGAGTTCTTGCGCACCGTCTTACCTATTCTCTCACTTAATCCAAACCTCATGCTGCAGGAAGCATTCTTGAGTGGTACCCATTTGCAGCTTAGCCTAACCGTGGAAGAAAACGACAAATATGTTCGTCCGGGAGATGCGGTGAAATACGGCGTTGTTCTCGTTAACTCAGAAGTAGGGCTGGCTAGTTTATCCTTATCGTCCTTTATATACAGGCTCGTGTGTTCTAATGGACTTATCTTGCCTGAATGTAACGGAACATTACGCAGGATTCACCTTGGCAGAGCGGCAAGTGATATTAGCGGCAGTATGGGAGACCGCAGCATCTGGAGAGAATATTCTTCCGCTATCAAGGAATTGGTAGAAGGCAAACGGTTCGATGAAATAATAGTATCCATGCGTGAAGCAGCTTCAAATCCTCTCATGAAAAACACAGAAACACTTGTGGAAGGCATCGGCAAAAGGTTTAATCTATCTAAAGAAGAAAAAGCGATTATAACAACGCAGTACGAAGCTAATGCCGACAGCTCTCTCTGGGGACTTGTTAATGCTGTAACGGAGACTGCCAACGAAGCAACCACCATACCAAGGAGAAATGACCTGCAGGTCATCGGCGGCAGACTGCTAACCGAGAGTCATATGCTATCTACTATGGCCGCTTAGAAAGAGGAAGGAAGTAATAGATATACATATTTCAACTTGCTTAATATATAGCAAAAGAAATACGTCAAAATATAGTCTTAGAAAGGAGCGTGGCCTAAATGCCTGCTAAGTATTATATCTGTCCCAATGGAGG
>JGI20225J20221_1001585_pt1 | contig 22158 bp, 20 predicted proteins | sample BioMet4_FD_20221 | JGI IMG/M metagenome (IMG submission 20221)
GGCCTAGAAGTAGAACAAGTTATACATTTGGGAGAAGGTCTTGAGGGTGTAATAACAGGGAAGGTAGAAACTATCGAACGGCATCCTAATTCTGACCATTTGTGGATTTGTATGATGAATTTGGGACAAGGTGAATTAGTGCAGATTTTAACCGGTGCACAAAATGTAAGCCAATATGATATAGTACCTGTTGCCGTAGTAGGATCGCAACTGCCAAGTGGTATGAAACTAAAAAAAGCAAAAATGCGCGGTTTGGATTCTTTTGGTATGTTGTGTAGTGCTGAGGAGTTGGGGATTGATAGCAAACTGTTGTTACCTGAACAACGTAGCGGCATTTTTATTCTACCTGCGGATACGCCTGTAGGTATAGATGTTAAACCTGTATTGGGGCTAGATGATGTAGTTTTAGATATTGACTTAACCTCCAATCGTGGGGATTGTTTTAATATATTGGGACTGGCTCGGGAGGCAGCGGCAGTCCTCAATTCAGATTTAAAAATGCCGGATTTAACCGTAAAAGAAACTGCTGATGGACAGGCTGAAGCTATGGCCAAAATTGAAGTAGAGGCTCCTGAATTATGCAGNCGTTTTGCTGTCCGTGTTTTNAAGAATATTAAAATAATGCCNTCTCCTGNNTGGATGCAAAAGCATTTACGTGCTTGTGGCATGCGNCCTATAAGCAATGTTGTGGATGTTACTAACTACGTTATGTTAGANTTAGGNCAGCCAATGCATGCTTATGATTATGANAAGGTGGGCATGCATACGNTAATTGTACGTCGTGCTGCCAAGGACGAAAAACTAGTTACCTTGGATAGTCAGGAACGTATATTAGATCCGTCCATGATTGCCATCGCTGATACAACTCATGCTATTGGCTTGGGTGGTGTTATGGGAGGCTTGGAAACCGAAGTTACTAATCAGACGGTGACGGTTCTGCTAGAAGCCGCTACTTTTAACGGACCAACGATACGCCGTACTTCCAAAGCATTAGGACTTCGTAGTGAAGCCTCAGGACGTTTTGAGCGTGGCGTAGATACAGTGCTTACACATAATGCTTTGAATCGTGCTGCACACCTCTTAGAGCAAATGCAAGCTTGTGAAACAGTTGAGGGTATCGTAGAGTCATATCCTATAGAATATACCCCAGCAGTAATAAAAGTAACCGCAGAAGCGATTTCTAAGCGTATTGGAACAATAATAACCAAGAAGGAAATAATACAAATTTTGCAAAAAATAAAATTTGCCGTCAGTGAAGAGGGCGAAGATACTTTAAGCATAACAGTTCCTTCTTGGCGGCCGGATGTAACTTGTGATGCGGATATCAGCGAAGAAGTTGCTCGTATGCATAATTTTGCCAATATTGCTTCTCACTTGCCGCGTTTGGATATAGTACAAGGACGTCAAACAGTTATCGAAGACGTAAGGGACGCAATACAAGATTATATGGTAACTGCCGGTTTGGATGAAGTTATGACTTATAGTTTTATTCATGCAAATGCTTTTGATAAAATGCAACTAGCCCAAAATGATAGCCGTCGTAAAGCTATCGAAATAGTTAATCCTATCAGTGACGAGTTTAAAACAATGCGTACGACTATGGCTCCTAGTTTATTAGCGACGGCGTCTTATAATTTAGCTCGCCAACATACTAAAGTGGGCATTTTTGAAGTGGGAAGAACATTTATTCCCAAGAGTTTGCCATTAACGGAATTTCCTGAAGAACATCGTGTTTTGTGCGCTGTACTAAGTGGGAAACGCAATGAACTTAATTGGAATGAAAGTCATGAGGATGTGGATTTCTATGATATGAAGGGCGTATTGGAAGGGCTTATGGAAAAATTGCAGGTTGCTGATTACAAACTCATTCCTGCTACGGAGCCTTTTCTACATCCGGGAAAAAGTTGTGCTATTGAGTGTGAAGGTAAAATTATAGGTTATTTTGGCGAAGTACATCCTACAGTAGAAGAGAACTTTGAACTAGGAGCAGTTGCCTATTTGTTGGAAATAGAAATAGAGCCATTAGTAGCTGGGGCAACAACTATACCACAGTATCAACGCTTACCTAAGTTCCCAAGCACTTCTCGTGATATTGCGGTAGTGGTACCTACAGAAGTTACTATGGAAGAGTTAGACAAAGTTATTCATGCTAATGGAGGGGATCTTTTGACTAAAGTCAAAGTATTTGATCTCTATACCGGCAAGCAAGTTGCTGAAGGTTGTAAGTCTATGGCCTTTAATTTGACTTTCCAAGATAATGAACGAACTTTGACGGATGCTGATATTGATGTGGTAATTAAAAAGATAGTGGATGTTGTTGGTGAAACTTTTAAAGCAAAATTAAGAGACTAAAATGTGATAATTAAGCCCAGAAAAGAGTGGCAATCTTTTCTGGGCTTTTTGCATATTCCTTTTAAAGTGTTATAATGATGTTTCTAGTCAAAAATTAAGGGTGGGATATAAAGACGTGGATTTAATTATTATTGGATGTTTTTTCTATATATTAGGTATGTTAACTGTTTTTATGCCAAAGCATAAGGAAATATGGGCGCACTACTTAGCACAAGCGGCAACTATAGTTGGTAGTGCTTGTGTTCTTGCTTCATCTATAGAATATATTTTGACGGATCTGTCTGTCGTGGCTCCCGTCTTTGTTGTGGGCAAATTCGTTTTTGCTATGGACGGCTGGAGTGCGGTATTTTTGGCTATTACGGGTTTGGGAGGAACACTTACAGGCATCTATGGTATCGGCTATGGTGTTTCCTATAAGGGTAATCGTTTGCGCATGTTGTCAGCGTTGTTTACAGCTTTTGTTTTCTCTATGGTTTTAGTTACTTTAGCTCAGGATGCTTTGGGTTTTTTGGTGGCATGGGAAATTATGGCAGTAGTCTCTTTTCTTTTGGTAAATCATGAAGCAGAAAAGAAGGGTGTATGGCAGACAGCCTACCAATACCTAGTAATGACACATTTGGGAACAGCGTCGATTATGATTGCCTTTTTTGTAGTGAGTAGTGGGGCTAATAGTTTGGAATTCAGCTCTCTTTCAGTAGAGACCTTAGATATAGGCGCGCGTAATCTAGCCTTTTTAACAGCATTTATTGGGTTTGCACTCAAGGCAGGATTGGTTCCTTTACATGTATGGCTGCCCAATGCCCATCCGGCAGCCCCTAGTCATGTTTCGGCGTTAATGTCAGGTGTAATGCTGAATATGGCTTTATATGGTTTTGGACGTTTTATTTTTAATTTTCTTGGCCCTGTGGAATTTTGGTGGGGCGTGTTAGTTTTTTCCTTAGCTTTAATTTCTGCTTTTGTTGGGGCGTTGTATGCTCAAATGGCCACAGATATGAAACGCATTTTGGCTTATTCCAGTGTGGAAAATATGGGGATAGTTTTTGTGGGTATGGGAGCAGGAATGTTACTGTTAACTACAAATCATAAGGAACTTGCCATGCTGGGCTTTGTAGCGGCTATAGTCCATGCTTTTAATCATTCTATTATGAAGAGCTTACTTTTCATGTCGGCAGGTTCTATTATGCACGGAACAGGTGGGGAAAAAAATATTGAAAAAATGGGGGGCTTAAGTAAATTCATGCCTCAGACGGCAGCGTTTACTTTGGTTGGTACCATGGCCTTATCTGCCCTGCCCTTAACCAATGGGTTTGTAGGAGAATGGCTTACCTTTAAAAGCTTAGTACAATTAGCAAATGCAGGTGCCGGAACAGGTTTTAGACTTTTGGCGGCTTTTGGATTTCTTTTGTTAGGGTTGGCGGCAGCACTGGCATTAGGAGCATTTGTACGTTTCTACGGGGTAATTTTTTTGGGAAGACCGCGTATTAACGCAGTTGAACAAGCTCATGAGTCACCGGTTAGTATGACTATTGCCATGGGCATGAGTGCTTTATTAGTCTTGGCATTGGGCATTTTTTGCGTTCCGGTGGTTGATTTGGCAACTAAGGTCATAAATAACACATTGGTGAATTTGCCAGCCCTAAATAATGCATTAATAATTACATTCCCAACTGCTAACGGCACAGGTAGTTATCTTCCGTTGGCACTAGTAATTCTACTTATAATTTTAGGAATAATTTTATATATGGCAGGCTATAAAAAAACTGTGTTGGTTAGACATGATAAGACCTGGAATTGTGGGACTATTTCTACAAATAGGCAGCAATATTCTGCTACAGGATTTTCTAAACCGGTGCGACGAGCTTTTGAAGGTATTTTAAAACCTATACGACAAAAAAGCTATTTACAGAATGCCCATGATTATTTTGGCAGAGAAGTTTTGTATAAATTATCTTTACCGGATCGTTTNACAGATAATTTTTANCANCCNATTCAACATTGGNTAGTAAAAACAGCNGCTTTTTTACGCCAAATTCAGACGGGAAGCGTTAGATTATATGTGAGCTATGTTATGCTGGCCATGATTTTAGCGTTAATGTGGGGGGCGATGTACCNTGAATAAAATAATAGANCAANTACTTTTTTTATTGCTGCAATTGATTGTTTTAGTAGCATTTGCACCCCTAGTTCTAGGCATTACGCAAAAGATTAAAGCTTATATGCAAAATCGTATTGGTGCAAGCGTCTTTCAAGGATATTACGACTTAGCAAAACTATGGAAAAAGGCAACGGTTATTACGCCTTACACCAGTAGTATTTTTATATTGGCACCATATGTTTATTTTCTCAGCGTCTTATTAGCGGCGGCTATATTGCCCCTTGGTTTTAANATAAATAATGCTTTGGGTGATATTTTCGTATTCATATCTTTACTTGCTATTGGAAGATTTATTATGACCTTATCCTCTTTGGATGCTGGAACAAGTTTCGGAGGTATGGGCGGTTCAAGAGAACTGTATATTTCAGTTTTAGTAGAACCTGCNATGCTTTTAGCTATTCTTTCAGTGGCAATGCAGCATGGAACAACGGCCATATCAGGCATGAATATGGATTATGACACATATTATTTTACTATAAGCAGCGTTTTAAGCTGTTGTGGTTTTTTTGCCCTTATGTTAGCGGAAAATGGCTGCATTCCTGTAGATAATCCCGACACACATTTAGAGCTGACTATGATTCATGAATGTATGACACTGGAATATTCAGGCCGTTTTTTGGCTATTATACATTTGGCATCTATGTTAAAAAGTCTAACGCTTCTTATTATTTTTTCCCTGATTTTTTTCCCGGTGAATTTACCGCTTATAATAAAGATTCTGCTCACTGCCGTAGCAGTTGCTATAGTTGAAAGTTTGAATAATAAAATGCGGTTGTTTAAAGTACGTTTCTACATGACGGGAGCAGGAGTACTTCTGCTGCTAGCCATTGTAGCACAATAAAGGAGACCATATGGAACAGTTGCTTATATTTTTGCTGCTTGTTGTATTTTTACAAACAAGGATTATGAATTTGAAAAATGCCGTTGTATGCCTTATGGTTCAGTCTACAATTATAGCGGGAGCCTGCCTTATGGTAGNAATGGNGGGAAATGCTGGGTGGCATAGTTTTGTACCTACAATTTTAACCATAGTTTTTAAAGTATGTGTTATTCCTTATGCCCTATTTTCAGTAATTAAAAAACTGACTAACGAACAGGAAATAGATTCAGGTATTAATGTAAATTATTCTACAGCTGCCGCTGCGTTTTTTGTGGTGTTATCTTATATGCTTATAGATAAAATGTTGCCTGGCATGGGCAGCAGAGATATTTTAGCATCGTCTATGGTATTAATCATGACAGGTCTTNCNCTTATNGTNATGCGCAGCCGTGCTATTATGCAGATAATTGGACTCATTACCGTAGAAAATGGAATTTATCTTTTCGGTATGGCTATTACAGAAGGACTACCCATGATTATTGAATTGGGAATATTTTTAGATGTGCTTATTGCCGTGGTTATTTTGGTTATTTTAACTAAGCGTCTGAGCCTTTCATTTATGACTACTGATACTAATGTATTAAGAAAGTTGAAGGGGTGACGTTATGCAACAAATGTTTTATATAATTCTTGGCTTACCGCCNNTTTTNGCTGCCATAGCAATAACAAGATGTCTAAGTAATAATATGCTTCATTGGTTAAATAGATTAACCGCCTTACTAGTAACTGGGGCATTTGTACGTATAACCACGTTATTGGCTCCTAATAGCATATTTAACGATGGAATATTTTATCTTGATGCCTTGAGCATGTGGTTCCTGTTTATAGTCGTAACCTTGTATTTTATGTCGAGTCTTTTGTCCAAGGGCTATTTAGATAAAGAGGCTACCAGAGGTTATTTAAAAAGAAAAAATACTTTTATTGGTAAATACTACGCATTGTTTACTATGTTTGTTTGGACCATGTTTTTGGTTTTGGTTACGCAAAATTTAGGGCTTATGTGGGTATGTATTGAGGCCACAACCTTAGTATCCGCACTGTTGGTTTCTTTTAAACATACCCGGGGNGCCTTGGAAGCTGCTTGGAAATACATCATGGTTTGCAGTGTAGGTATTTGTTTGGCGTTGTTGGGAACCATTATTTTATATTATGCTCAATTGACTGTATTAGGGCCGGGGAAACCCTTGGATTGGGTATGGCTTAAAGAAAATGCAGTTTTGTTAAATCCCAATTTGNTGCGAATGTCATTNTTATTTATTATCATNGGCTANGGAACNAAGATAGGACTAGCCCCAATGCATACCTGGCTGCCTGATGCTTATAGTCAAGCNCCTTCNTTAATTAGNGGNCTATTGTCAGGGGCATTATGTGCGTGTGCTATTTATGTTTTGATGCGCAATCTTGTTATTATTGTACCGGCAGTAGGGATTGNTTTTATNCTTAACATTTTATACGTTTTTGCTTTTTTAACTGTTGCTATCGCCGTACCCTTTGCAATTGTACAAAGAGATATTAAACGCTTGCTGGCTTATTCTAGTATGGAAAATATTGGAATTATGATCATTGGTCTTGCTATTTTCACTAACAATTCTGTTAGTGCCGTATTATTACATTTATTTAATCATGCCATGATTAAGTTCGCATTGTTTTTTCTGGCAGGAACAATTATACAAGAGTACCAAACCAGTAACATGATGCGTATACATGGTATGATGAATGAGACACCTTATACGGCTACCTTTACTTTGTTAGGAATGTTTGCTATTTTAGGCATGCCGCCTTTTGGTATTTTCTTTAGTAAATTTACAATAATTATGGAAATTTTCAAAAGTGGACAGTATTTATTGGGAAGCCTGTTTATTTTACTTTTAGCAGGAGTGCTTATGGGCGTAGTTTATCACTTTTTGCGGATGCTCAGTTGTACGCCTAAACGCAGAGCACTAGGGGAACTTTTAAATTTCAATTCTATGGCTATTTTACTTGTTATGTTAGTTAGTACAATTGCAATTAGCACGTGTTTACAATATTTTCCTTACTTACAAGTTCTTTTGTCCAGTGCAACAAAAATTGTAGTTGGAGGAACAATACTATGATGCTTAGAATTAAACCTGATGAGTTATTAAGGAATGCCATACTTTGTGCAGATAAGGGAAAGAATGTCTTTACGGCTATGTTTGGTGCAGATGAAAGACAGTTGGGGCAAGGCTATGCAATTTATGTTTTGTTCACTGATGGAGAAAAGCATAGTATGAAAACTATTAGGGTAGAGTTTGCTCCGGATAGTGAATTAACCTATGAGTCCTTAACGCCATTATTTCCGGCGGCAGCTTGGTATGAACGAGAAATAAACGATATGTTTGGCATTCGCCCTATAGGACATCCTGACCTTAGACCATTAGTATTGCACGAATCTTTTCCTCAAGGGTATTATCCTTTGCGCAAAGATGTGAGTCTAAAAACTCAGGTAAGGGGACAACGAGAATATAAGATGAGCACAGCTCAAGGTTCAGGTGTTTTTGAAGTAGCTGTGGGCCCTATTCATGCGGGAATCATAGAACCCGGACATTTTCGTTTTAGTCAGGCAGGGGAAGATATGTTGCAATTAGATGCTAAGTTGTTTTTTACTCATCGAGGGATTGAAAAATTAGTTGAGGGTAAAACAATTGAAGAAGCTTTGCTAATCGTTGAACGCATTTGTGGGGCCTGCACAGTGGCAAATACTCTGTCATACTGCCAAGCACTGGAAAAACTAACTGAGCAAGAAGTACCACATTACGGGTGGCTAATTCGCATGCTGTTAGCAGAAGTTGAGCGTTTATATAATCATGTAGGTGATACGGGGAATTTGTCCGCCGGACTGGGTTTTTCACCTATCGTTAGCATGGGCAGCGCATTAAAGGAAAAAATAATGCGTGTCAATGAAGGCTTAGCAGGGAATCGCTTTCTGCGGGGAGTTATTATTCCAGGGGGAGTTAGACAAAATATTTCCATGGAATCTTTAGAAGAGTTAAAAATAACTCTAAATGAAGTAGAAAAAGGTTATGCTAATATAGTAGAACTTTTAGAAAATCATTCTGATTTTTTAAATAGAGTNAAAACCACTGGTATAGTTAGAAAGCAAACGGCATTGGATTTAGCCATGGTAGGGGTTGCGGCCAGAGCCTCCGGGGTTGCTGTTGACTGCCGTCGCGATTTACCATATGGTCTATATAATACAATGGACTTTGCTGTTCCAATAGAACATGCAGGTGATGTATATGCTCGTTTATTAATTAGGGAACAAGAGGTTAGTCAAACTATAAAGCTTTTGCGGCAAATTATAAATGAGCTAGAAACGAATAAGAACAAGAAGCTAAGTTACGAAAAGGCGGATTATCGAATTCAAGAAGGAAGCTGGGGAATGAGTGAGTCTGCCCGTGGTAACAATTTGCATTGGTTGATGTTAGATGGGCAGCAAAAAATATACAGACTTTTTGTACGTTCAGCCTCTTATCCTAATTGGCCGGCCTTAACTATGGCGGTGCAAGGGGACATTATTCCTGACTTTCCGTTAATTAATAAAAGTTTTGAACTTTGTTATGCNTGTATGGATAGATAGGAGGTAGTATGTATGTTTAAATTGCTAGAGATAATTCTTGCAGGTAAAATAAAAACTGAACCCATAAACAATATGGGCGAGAAAAACTTTCGTGGGGAGCTTGAACTAAACCCTAATGATTGCATAAAGTGCAATAAATGTGTAGAAGCTTGTCCAACGGGAGCTATTACAACNAAAAANGNAACCGGCTTACCGGAAATTGATTATAAGCGGTGTTTGTTTTGTGGCAGGTGCGTAGAAAGTTGCAGTAAAGATGCCTTGTCTCATACCAGAAGAGATGCGGCACCTATACTTACAGGCGAAAAAACAACTCCTATAGGTGAATTTATTAAAAANAAAATAGGNCGCTCTTTGGCCATAAGGCACTTAGATGCAGGTAGTTGTAATGCCTGCGATTTTGAAATGGGTGCTCTTTCCAATCCTCTTTATGACCTACAGCAGTATGGTATGCATTTTGTAGCGTCACCTCGTCATGCTGATTTGCTCATGGTTACAGGCGTAGTTACGCGGAATTTAGAACAGGCACTAATTATGAGCTATGAGGCAATGCAAGAGCCGAAAATTGTAATGGCCGTAGGCGCATGCCCTATAAGTGGTGGCATTTTCGGCGAAACCTATGCTATAGTTGGTTCCCTGGATAAAATATTACCGGTGGATATAGTAGTGCCTGGTTGTCCACCAAGACCGGCAGCTATGTTAGTGGCTCTGGCAGCGGCTGCTGAGCTTTATGCAAAAAAATAAAAAATAATCTTGTGATTTTTGCCGTTAGGTTGTATTATTTAGTAAAAGATGTAGTATTTTGAGGAGGTTTTTTATATGGTAGAATATCGTAAAGCCACTTTTAATGACGTTGAGGCGATACATAAATTGTGCAATCATTATGCTACATTGGGCTTAATGTTACCGCGTTCTCGTAACAGTATTTANGAAAACTTGAGNGANTATATTGTNGCNGTTGANGGTGATAAGGTNATTGGCTGCGGCGCTTTGCACTTTGTATGGGATAGATTGGCAGAGNTTAGNTCCTTGGCTATAGATCCTGATAAACAAAAGACTGGTATTGGTAAAGAAATAGTAGAACTTTTAGAAAAAAGTGGTATTGAAAAAGGAACTCAGATGTTTTTCACTTTGACATATCAGCCGGGATTTTTTATTAAATGTGGTTATGAAGAATCCGACAAAGAGAACTTACCGCAAAAGGTATGGAAAGAGTGCGTGTATTGTCCGCAATACCCACATTGCAACGAATTAGCTTTTGTAAAAATATTGCCTGGGTATAAACCGCCAAAAAGCAAATTAATTTAAAGCTAAACATAAAAACTCCTTACAGCTATTAATAGCATAAGGAGTTTTTTTTGACTTTAAAATTTTAAGGACAAAACAGAAAAATGGTGGCACAAAATAAGGCTTTTATTGACGAATAGCAAATGCGAGACTAGCAGTTGCACTAATTTTCAGAGTACCTGCTTCAAGAGGTGTGCTTGAGTCTGCGGCACGCATGCTTAGTTTCTCAAAATTCACAGTATTATAAGATGGTGAATAGTCTGATACAGAAACCGAAAGAACATCTCCAAGGTGAAGCCCAAGCGAAGAGGCAATGAGGGATGCTTGTTTTTTACCATTGCGCAAGGCTTCTGCTGTAAGTTCGTCTTTTATTGTATTGTCATTTTCCAGATAGAAACGGACACCGTACATTTGATTAGCACCTGAGTCTGTGGCCGTCTGGATTATATTGGATAGCTTAGCGAAATCATGAGTTTTAATGCTAAGCATATTTCCTACAGAATAGCTTGTGATAGAACGGGCAGCTTTATCAGTGTTAAGGGTATAGTTGGGGGTAATAGAGAAACTGGATGTTTTCATATCTGCTTTGGGGATGCCTAGTTCCATTAGATTGGTGATAATAATATTCATTGCTTGATCGTTAGCAAGCTTGGCGTCAGCAGTGTTAGCGGCTTCGCTCACAACACCTAAGGTGATGCTGGCAGTATCAGGTGATACNGTNCGTTCAGCGNAACCGGTTACACTAATAGCNGGCAGTGCCGNANTATAGGTTATTTGTTTGTTCTTTTCGGTAAAATCTGTGGCATAGCTGATATTTGGAATCAGGGCCGAGAGCGTAGAGCAGGCGAGTAAACCGGCAATAAGACTAATTTTCAGNGTAGTAGCTTTTTTCATAAAAACACCTCTTTTATATTAGATAACTTAAGGTAATTATACCATAGAATTGCTAGGGCCTAACCAGAATCAGATAATTAAAGAAGGCAGTGGTTATTATGGCGATAGCTGCCAATTAAATTAAAATGATGTAGCAATTAATAAAAGCCGAAAACCAACCTTCTTTCATAGAAAAACCCCTTACACTTTTTTAGTAGTAAGGGGTTAGATTTTATTTTTTGCTTTTACCGGCAGGTGCTTTTGTTGCTAGTTCTTCTGAGGCTTGCCATAAATACCANACTGCNAGGGAACGCCAGGGGCGCCATGAAGCTGTCAACTTATTAATTTCACCACGCTTGGGGAGTGTTGGTAGGTTTAGCAAAGTTTGCAGTGCTTTAGCAAAATTGTGNTCNGCNGTAGGNACNATATCNGTGCGGCANAAAGCNAACAGAAGAAACATTTCTATGGTCCATTGTCCCAACCCTTTTACTTGTAAAAGTTGTTTAGAAATTTCCGTATCGGACATTTCTTCGAATTTATCTAAGGTAACTTGACCATTGGCAACCATATGAGAAAAGTTGCGCAGATAATCTATTTTCTGTTGTACTAGTCCTTGGGCTAAAAGTTCCTTGTCTGTAGTGGCAATAATGTTTTCTGGGGTCACTTCTCCTACCAGTAAGGTTATCTTTCGGCACAAATCGTTTACTACGTCGGGGGGCAACTGCTGAGATATAAGACCACGCAGTAGAGTCGCAAAGTAACGAGTTTCATTTTCAGGAACAAGTGTACAGGGAGAATATTTCTTAATTAAGGGTCCTAGAACAGGAACTTCTTGTAGNAGGTATTTGTCACCTAGAGACCAATCAGGTGTTTGTAGCATAATGAATCACTCCTCAAATTATTTAGCTTATTATTGGCTGCCAAGTATATAAGATACTAAGGCATGCTAACGGGCAATGTTTGCTATTCAGTCAACTATACTATGTATTATACCACAAAGATTATAAAAACTCTTTTATGAAGAGAGAAAAAGTGTAATATTACTTGCAAGAAAAAGGATTATATGGTAACATATAATCCTGTCAGAGATCTGACAGAGGACATATTCGGCCCAGTAGTTTAGTTGGTTAGAATGCCGCCCTGTCACGGCGGAGGTCGTCGGTTCAAGTCCGTCCTGGGTCGCCATTATTTTTCTTTCATATGCGGAAATAGCTCAGTGGTAGAGCACCTCCTTGCCAAGGAGGGGGTCGCGAGTCCGAATCTCGTTTTCCGCTCCATAGGGGTATAGTTCAATTGGTAGAGCAGCGGTCTCCAAAACCGTAGATCTGGGTTCAAGTCCTAGTACCCCTGCCATTACAAAGTCGGCTCTCAGCGTACAACGCTGAGGGCTTTTCATGGGTAAAATCGTCGATATTCACTCATTTACTTAGTCAGACCTTGCGGTTTGTTAATGGTATGTACCTGTGTGTACTATACCATTAACAAATCCTCGGTCTTTCGCGTATCTGAGTAAATCTCGGCGATTTTTGCGTGGTAGGGGGGAATGATGTTCAAAATATGAAAAACATTTTTGCGGCAAAAAGGGACAGGTTTTCATGTCGTAATACAGCAACTGACGCAGGCATTGAGTCTAACGCAGTAGCAATCAACGCAAATAGCGCAGCTGCAAGCACAAACACAGAAATTGCAGGCAACATGGGAAAACCAGAACGCTTATTAGCGAGTTACAAGCAATCCTTGACGACGTATCTAAANNNCCACAAACGCCCTGATTGGGAGTTAGGTGTTGGCGGTGGTTATGCTGCTGACGCGGGAGAATACTCGATGGAAGTACAGCGTAATTATTCAAGCAAGAACGCTGTCGCAGTTGAATATCTAGGCGGTAATGTAAAAGGATTTTTGGAAAAAATAAAAATCTTATTCTAGTATGTTTAAGGCACTCGTGAGAGGGCCTATTTTTTTATCAAAAACGCACATATGCAGAATCTTAAAAATAAAAACGTTGGAAATGGTTGTGAGCTTAATGGTCACTGATTATCAAAATCAGTAAATATAGATCGTTTGATAATTTACCGTAAAAGTTGGGCGAGTATTTATGGTATTTAATAGCACCCAGAAACTCAGTATTTTGTGGTAGAATATCATGTATCTACATAATTTTTAGTTTGTTTTGTTATTTACATATATCCCTTTAAAGGCAGAAAATATCAAGAAGATATGTGCAAGTATACAGGATGCTTGCAGGTTGTAGTTTTTATCTGGCAATATTTGTTTAAAATAATTAGGGGTTGTATAATTAATTTGAGGAAAGATTAAATATAGTAATTTGGGGGTGTAAGGATAATGTGTTGGGATAATTTGTTTTCTGGCACTATAGGAGGAATGATTGGCGCTTTAGGGGCTTTTGCTTGTGCTTATTATGCAGCAGATAAAAATAAAAAACTTGATAAAGACGCTGAAGACAAGAAGACTCTAGATGATTTGTATTATGTTGTTACGCAGCTTAGTGGGTTTATAAATTATTTCCAATTTGCGTGCAAAATGAATTCTGTTTTTAGCACTCAAGATTATCAAAATATACTAAACAAGATTAAAAATGTTGACAAAAAAATATTAGACATTTCCCAACCATTTTTTTATAATAGTAATTTTGATGATAAGGTAAAAATAGAATTATGTAAGTTCATAGAATCATATATAGGATGGAAAGGCTATGGGGCATTGCTGACGGTAGAGGTATTGACAGAATATGCCCTTATAAATGAATTGCAAATCAATGCGGTGGATTGCTTAAATGAAATAGTAGCTCAAAATTCTCGTAAAGAAACTTTTGTTAATTATGTTGAGACGGTAGCAAAGGCAAGGGGCGATATTAAGAAAATATGTCTGGGAACTAATGAGTCAATGAAGTTCATAGTAAAAAATTTAACATTCCTATTTGGTAGCAATTTGTTTTTGGTGATATTAAAAAAACAAATAAATAATAATGATGATGTCAATATTTTTAAAGTGCAAGAAAAAATTGTTTGTCAATGTTTCAAGTACATTTTTAGTAATCATTTTTTCGCCGTCAAAAATAGCATGGCTGGAAGGGCTTTATTTTATACAGATATTGTATCTATAATAACGAGTAACGATGGAACATATTTAGTTGATAGCCAGAAAAAGCAATATGAAATTAGTAAAATAGCTGCATTCTTGGCTAGATTATAGAAATATAATAGAGCATAAGTAGCCGCCTCTAAAAAATCGCTTAAAAGCGAAATTTAGCGGCGGTTTTGTGTTAAAAATGGAAAAAATTAGTACTATGAGTATTATTGTACCTAATGTATTGGATATATTCTATTATAAGCGAATTAATTAATAAGTGGAACAAAGGAACCGGCAGCCGTGCAGCGCATAAAGACTATTTTCGTCATCAATGTGAATACATTGTTTGGGGAACCAAGGGAAAATGCCAGCATGCGCAGCATGCAGGACCATATCCAGGATGTTTCGATTTCCCGGTAAAACAAAGTGATAAATTTCATTTAACCGGCAAGCCGACATTGCTCATGGAAGAGTTAGTCAAAATCGTACCGGAAGGCAGCGTTATTTTAGATCCTTTCATGGGGTCGGGAACAACCTGCGTCGCTGCACGCAAAAATAATCGCCAGTTTATTGGATTTGAGAAAACGCAGGTTTACTATGATGTTGCGCTAGAACGATTAAAACAATAAGGAAAAGAGCCGATGCCTTAACGGGTGTCGGTTTTTTGCTTTAAAGTAGAAAAAATATTTTTGGAAAAAGAGAAGTTTTAGAATATAATGAATAAAACAGATAGAGATTGAAACAGAAATTTATACGAACATTAGAGGCTTTTTATGAGCAGACGATAAGAGAGGGGGGGGGATAATACAATTTGGATTTTGGTAAGCAAAGAGAGTAAAAGCGAGTAATTGTGATGTTGGTTTTGGCAAAGAACAGATTACTAACATTTTAGTTGCAGAAAAAACGCGGGTTCTTCTTTAGAGCATTTTAAGATACAAAGTCTTTGCGTACCTCAAAACAGTTTTTATTTTAGATTATTATTAATATAGCCCAACTTCTACTCAAATCATTTCATTTTATAAGTCTGTTTAGTCAAAAGATAAGCCCATAAAAACATTTCATGGTTGCCGCAAAAAATATATTTGTAATTATTTAGATGTTAAAGGCAGTTTTAACCAATTAACGAAATGATTAAATAATTAGGGGGTGCATGTAAATGAAAGTTATTAAAATAATTTTATTTATTTGTTTGGCAATTTTATTACAGGCTTGTTCTTCATCTCAGCCAAAAGTGCATGAGAATACAAAAGAACCTGTCAAAGTTTATAACAATTGGCAAAAAATTAAAGTCCCAAATGTTGGAACTTTTGCAATACCACCAACATTGGAACTGCAAAAAAATATTGATGACACAACCGCCAATAGTTCTAGAATTAGTGACATAGAAATAGGAACCAAAGGTTATATGACTACGGTTGAATTGACAAAATATACAAAGGTGTCTCTTACAACATTTCCTTCATCCAAAAGAGATGGGGAATCATTAACATTGCTTACTCCATTAAATGTCATAAACGTTGATTTAAAAGGTTTTGATGAAGGAGCACGAAAATCACTACAAGAAAAGTATGCAAAGTATGGAGAATTTAATTATAACTGGTGGCCTTCTAAAATTATCCATGTAAATGGCATTGACTGCATTTACACGCATTTTGTTGGAAATATTCCATCGTTAAGAACATTGCCAGTCGAAGAACATTGGTATACTTTTTTTAACAAAAGCAAAATACACGTATTAAAAGTAGCTTATTGGGGAAAAGATTCTGGTTACTGGACGCGAGGAGAAAATAATATTACTAATATTGTTCAAACACTAGATCTAATTAATCAATAAAAAAATATTTTACGAAAATCAATAATCTCATCCGTAGTTTTAATTGATAAAATCTAGTAAAATACGATAAACCTTATAGGCGTAGAACTGTAGACGTTTGTATCGTATGCAAAAACATTTTAGAGCATAATAAAATCTGATGAACATAAGGCTTTCTAGATATTGTAGAATTATTATTGTTGATAACAAGTATGGAGAATCCATTATTTTGTATAATTTTTTTTGTGGGAGGTAGGTTGCGATGGTGGTTAGAATTAATGGGGTTAGCTCACCTATTGGCGGTATTTCCTGGGAATATACAGAGAATGAAAAGAGGCAGATTCAAAAACTTTTCTATTTTTTGGAAAGTAAGCGCCTCTTAATTAATCCTGCTGATATGGAGCTTCCATATCAATGCGCGCAGTCAGCAGTGGAGATAAAAAAATTTGTTATAGGTTTGTTGTGTGACTTTAAATTTTCTAAAGACACCGAATTGCACCTAAAAGAATTATGTGACGCTTGTAATGATTTTCTTAATGAACTTAATTGGCAGCAGCGACCTCAAATTATCTATAAGAATAATGCTGGCGATTGGGTTGATAGCAATTTTTCAAAAATCATGAAAACTTTTAGAGAGGTTTTTAGAGCGAACATTACATACATGGGAGGGAAATATGGATTGCTTTTTGACAAGGATATTCCAGAAAAATATTAAATAAAATTACGTTCATTAATTTTTAGAGTTTTGATGAATGATAAGTATTATGTTTGTTTAATGAATTTATAAATATTAAAGATAAAGGTTGCGACGGTATTTAGTTCATTACAAAAATTGAATGATTTTGCAAGAGCAACGTGGTAGCAACGTTTTTGAGCGTAAAACGCTAAAAATGTCTTAACCATGAGGTTTATAGGCTCTTTCATAATAATTATCGAATTGCAAATCTAGCGCAAATTAAAGCACTAGATTTGGTGGTTATTACGATAGCATAGGTTTTACAGCCTTCTACATTAGACTGATACTGGGTTATAAGGCTGTCAGGGGGGGGGCAAACGCAAAAACAGTGAATTTGACCCCTTTTTCAACCTGTTTTAATGGCAAATATTGATACTTATTAATAAAACAAAAATTACAGAATGGCTCTATGAGGTGCTGTAGCCGCTTACTACTTCTTAAGTCTTTAACTTACGTTTAGACACTGGGCTGAAGCAATTATCAACATAATTGAATATTAGGTAACAGATGGTTTTACAGAGAGAATAAATAGCAATATTAAGGTTCTAAAAAGAGTTAGTTATGGTATTAAAACATTTAAGATATTACGCAATAGAGTTTTATTTTCCAAGGCATAAAAATACCGCTGGTCATTATTAGACCACCGGTAAGATTAACTTGTATTGGATTACCCCAACTTTTGACAGACAACCAATTGTTTATGAATTATTATAAAATGGACGGCCTATGATGAAGATTATTAAAAAGGCGTAAACACTCTAAGTAAGTAAATAGTAGTAAATGTATTAACTTGTTATTGCATAATAATCATTAATATTTATGCCAAGTTCAAACATCGTTTGCACTTGGCGCTTCACCGTATTTATTGGCCGAGGGAGAACCCTTTATGAAAAATAAATATAAATTAAACAATACAAAGACTACCGTTATTTTTGAGCTAAAAAACATAATTGCTGTCCACGTACTCCCTTTACCTATATCGTGAAATCTTCTATTTATATTTGCATATAAAAACCAAAGACCAAACCATAGAATAAAGGCTAGAGGAATATAAGAGGAATAATTAATACCGATACGGGGATTTATTGGCTCAAATAATGAAAATATTCCTACGAAAGTTACCAAGTATCCTGAGATTACCCGGATACAAAAGTCTTTCCTGCCAATCCTGCCAGAAAAGGAAAAATATTGCTGGTAAATGGTTTTTAACTGAGTTAGCAATACACTCACCCCCCTTATTATCCTAAGTATATCATAACTTATTGTAAATTGATTGAAAAATTGTAAACACTATAAGAGTTTGTCATTGCCATTGTGTAGATTTAACATAACGCCAAATTACTAATAGCTTTAAATAAAAACCATTGGAGGTTTAAGATGTTCGATTCATATATTGAGGGGCGAAAACGCGAAAATATACGGTCTTTATCCCTTCCAAATAAGGGAAAATTTTATGAGGACTTGATTAATATAGAAAATAGTTGGACTGGCCGAATAGACTGTGAAAATCTTAGCAACGCATTTGTTATGGAAGCTGCGCAACAAATAATAAATGCAATTGAGGTTTTTGAGCAGGGATATTTTGACTGTGCCTATTACTCTCTTAGGTCAGCGGTAGAATTGGCTACAACAATGGTGTATTTAGCAGATACAGGCATGCCGGATGGGGAAAAGACAAGTCTTATAAGTGCATGGAAGGAAACAAAAAAATTCCCTATGAAAAAAGAGATGATAAGTCAATTATTAAAAAACGGGAATGTTTTTATTGACATGAAAAACAAGATGCCAGATTTTTTTAACAGTGCTAAAACATTGGAGCAAAAATTAAACAAATATGTGCATAAACAAGGGCCAGAACACTTTTATGTATCACGAAATCATCCGCTAAATATCCAAAAGACGTACGATTATGAGTTTATTAAGAGTTTTGAAAGCTATCTAAAACAATGTATAGGTGTTGTTGCTGTTATGCGGCTAGCAATTGATGCATTACCTATCATATTGATGGATGAAGAGATATTATATAGGTGTGTTGTTTCAATGACAGAGGCATATAGTGCTGATTTCGTTGACGAATATATTGACCAAAGTATAATTGACGCTTATAAAACAACTGAAATTTACCAAGGAACGTACAATTTTTTTATTCGCGAAGAAAAGAAAAATGAATATGTGTTTAATATTGTAAACAATCAATATATTGATTCCAGTAAAATTAAAGAAATTCTACCTCAACTACACCTGATGCCAAAAGATGACATTATTTGTACATCGATAGTGTATGCTTGTGATAAGGTTGTAAAAATATACACATATAATGGGTTATTAACGTATTTTACGGACAGAAACACAAACAGGACGGTTCATTCATTATCTATGTTGCGTGCTTTGAATTTTGAAAATTTTGCCACTGCACTAGAAAAAATTAATCAACGGTATGGTGAAACTTATATTTCAGTATTTTTGTTTGATGAAGGATATTATTACGCTGAGCACAATGATAAGTTAGATGATGATGATATATCAAGAATTCGCTATATGGTGTCAACTAACCTATTAAAGCTAAAAAACGCAGACTGTACATGATGTTTGAATAACTCCTCACGTTTGCAAGGGATGTGTTCTAATTGTTATTAGAAACGCAATTTGTAATATTTACATATGAAAGAAGGCGGAATGCAGTGTGTTAAAATACTGGATACTGTTCGTGAATATTTGGGTGTTGTTATTTTCAAAGCATATGAATGGGAATTTATATATTGTACATAGTTCTCTTATTATGCGGAGTAGGGTGCTAAGATTTTCTCCACCGCGTATGAGTTTTAGCAAATATTATTTTTACTGGACGTAGATGCTAAAAATTTGACTTATTTTAAGAGATTTTAGTGGTAGCAACGTGGTAGCAACGTCCAATTTAAAATGGCTGGAAACGAGGCTGTGTGGTAGCAACGATTTTAAGGCTAAAATGCTAAAAATGGCTTAACCATGCTGTTTATAGGCTCTTTCAGATAAGACTCCAAAACCGTAGATCTGGGTTCAAGTCCTAGTACCCCTGCCATTACAAAGTCGGCTCTCAGCTTACAACGCTGAGGGCTTTTTTTTGTGGGGAAAATCGCCGATATTCACTCATCTACTTTGTCAGACCTTGCGGTTTGTTAATGGTATGTACCTGTGTGTACTATACCATTAACAAATCCTCGGTCTTTCGCGTATCTGAGTAAATCTCGGCNATTTGTGTTGGTGGGGGAGAGGAAAATAATGTTGACGAAATGAAAAAAATGTGACAGAAGGGGATAGTTCTTATTTTTATAGCCTCTTGTCATACTGATTTTGATAAACGCGAAGAACTTCGGTCGCTTATGGAGAAGGTAACTCCAACATTAAGTAATATGCCCAAGAGTTACGGCGACCATGACAAACTTGGCGCAGCTATGGTTAGGTTAGAAGCGTTAGACAGCAAGATTGCTGCTGATATAAAAAAGTTAACAGATGTATTGACGGTTAACCGCATGTTGATTGATTCGGTTGATAGCTATAATCAGCGGATTATATTAACTAAACGCTATGTAAATTTTGGACACTGGGAAGATATAGCCATGATTTGCATTGTAGCTGGGATAGCGTACACAGATGGCATCGAGAAGCATTGGAATATTTGGCAAAACATCGTACACCATCGTACTAAATTATGTGCTGAAATAGTAATGTAGAAAATATGGGAAAGCCGTTAAAACTAAAATTTAGCGGCTATTTTTATTTGTTATTAATGCTATAATATAGCCATCTTTGAGAATGGGGCGGGGTTATTATGCCAGATGAAGAAATTTTAAAAAGAGAATGGAAAGAAAAATCAACAGAGTTNTTATTAGNTATACATGAAGAAATGCGTAATATTGTTAATGAGTTCAATAAAAGTCTGGACACTAGTTCTAAAATTGATGAAGATGCTTTTGTGCAATATGCTGTTGAGTGGCTTAAAGTAATTGAAGGAATAGCAGTTCTTTTTAAAGATGGTTTAGTTGATGTTGCACAAGCACTAACAAGAAGCTTATTTGAAATTACGTTACAGCTTTGCTATTTAATTTCTGATGATCAAGAAATTGAAAACAAGGCAGCTTGTTATTTTGTCGCCTCGGATATGCAATCTTATTGGTTGAATAAAAAACGTTGTGCTAATATGAAACAGCTAAATTTCGATTCAAATGAGGGAGAAAAGAAAAATAAAAAAATTATTGCTTCGTTAAAAAATAGTAATATTTCATCTATTAATAAGGTTTATAAATATATTATGCGTGAAAAATTAATAAATGCAGATTGGAATAATATATCATGGTATGAACTTTATGACATGATACATGCAAAAGATATTAAAGTTCCACGAAACCGCAAAATAAAAATAAGCAATAGGCAGTTTTGCAAAAGACTAGAGTTTTATGATGATAAAGATAATAAGGTGTTAATATATGACATAATTTATGCTGAATTATCAAGGCAAGCACACGGCTTTTCCGCCATCGATCAAATGAAATATTTTGAGGGGATTCAATATTTCCGAAGAAGTGATTGTTTACAAAATGGATTATGGCAAATTAAAACGATTAATGAGATGTTTAAAAAAATTGTTGTAAAAATTCCTAACATATATAAGTCTTTCAAATTGGATAAAAATAATGATAAGGATAGAGAGTTAGCAAGTCGTTTTTTAGCGAGAAAAAATTTATTAGATGATTTGAAAATAAAGTTGGATATGTTATATAAAAGTTAAATTTTTTAATATGAAGAACAAATGGTCTAGATTAACAATCCTATCTTATCTTTGCGATGAGCTAATTTAGCAGTGAAATTAAATATATGGAATGCGCCGTTAAGCCTTAGAGCTTGGCGGCCTTTTTAATGAAAAAAGATAGGTTGCTTTAATCAAGCAACCTATCTAGGTGAATCATTTTTCATGTCTTACGCCCTTATAATCATTTGGTGTCGTCTTTTGGTCAATAATTTTTCCTGTTTTAACATCTCGTTTAATAGGATTTCCGTTTGGTGCTTTGTTTTGTGTGCGATCTTTAATCGCACCTTCGCGATATCCATTACCAGTATTTCTAGCCATAGTTATCATCTCTTTTCTGTGTGACAATATAGGTTACGCACATGTACATTATATCAACTTTTATTAAGGTTGGTAGTGATTTGTTGATGCTGATAAGGATATATGTAAATGGTAAAATAGACTGCACAGATTTCCGCCAATAACTACACATATATCTGCCAAGAACTACACTGTTTTTCGCCACAAAGTGCACAGATTTAAGACAGAAAATGCGCACTTCTCTTTTCAACTGGTAAAATTAAGCTAGTTGAACGGAGGCGAAACATGAAAGGA
>JGI20225J20221_1001588_pt1 | contig 22061 bp, 19 predicted proteins | sample BioMet4_FD_20221 | JGI IMG/M metagenome (IMG submission 20221)
TTCCTTGTCAAATATAGGGGATTATTAAAATGAATCAAAAACGTCAAGGGTTAGCCTTATTGTTGTTGGGCTTATTAGCCTTAACAGCCTGCGCGAAACCCGCGTCGAGCTCGTTGAGCCAAACTGGAACAAACACCAGCAACGACACGGGGACTTCGACCTCGCAATCCGCGTCTGCTTCACAGTCGACCTCGACTTCGACGTCCAAATCCACCGCGACTTCAAATTCGACCTCGACTTCGGAATCCACGTCGGCTTCTACTTCGACCAGTATCTCTTCTAGTAAGGAAGACGAATACGTCGTGGCCTTGTTCTTGGATTACGATGGATCGCTCCTTAGCGAACAACACGTCATTAAAGGTGCCATCCCGGATTATGAAGGGCCCGTCCCTCATAGAAACAGCGACACCCACTATAACTACACTTGGAAAGGCTGGGATAAGCCTCTAGCCGCGCTTACCGAGAACACGACTTACACTGCCGTCTACGAACAAGATCAGTTTGCTTATGACGCGAAGTTCGTCGACCATGACGGTTCCATCATCGCCACTATTTTGGTCTATGAAGGCAATTCCATTTTCCAGACCGTCCAACGGAATATTCCGGAACCGAAACAAACCATTTACACCGTGGGCGACACCGGAGTTTATGTTTTCTCTGGATATAATGGCGATTTGAGCGCCCCTCTTACCGCCGACACCACCTTCACCGCGCAATACACTTTCAACAGCGATCAAGTGGCGACCTTCTATTCCTTCCCGAATGACGTCGCTCTCGAGGCGCACACTGGCAGCATCGATAGCACCTATGATCTGCCCACTCCTCGCGCCAGCAAAGATTCCAAGTTCGAAGGCTGGTATACCGATGAGGCTTGTACTACCGTGGCGAATAGCTCTTTCACGATGAGCAAGAACACCACCATCTACGCCAAGTACACGGCCATGACCAAAGGCGCCAATTTCGATTACCAAATCGTGGGCGACCACGTCGAAATCATTAGCGTCTTTTCAACAAAAGAACTCGTCGAAGTGCCTTCAACACTAGAAAACAAGCCCGTCACCGTGATTAAGAACAAAGCCGTATTTCATCTTCCGAATACGATCTCCCTTGTCATCGCTGAAGGAATCACCACCATCGAGGATGAGGCTGTTTCTAATAACGAAAATCTCGCCATCGTCACGATTCCTGCCAGCGTCACTTCCATCGGCAAAAACAACTTCTCGTTGACAATCGGCGCCCTCGGCTTTCCGAAGACATCGTATTTCTATGTTGATGAGAATAACCTCGACTATGTAACGACGGATGGGCGCCTTATCATCGACCACAACACTTTGACCATCGTCGCCTCCGCCACGTACGGGCTAACGACCTACACTCTTCCTAGCAACATCCGCGCGATCGGCGACTATGCCTTCAGAGGTTCGACGCTTAACGTGGTCTATGGTTCGGATGCCTTGACCACCATCGGAGAAGGGGCTTTCTACACGAGCGTCATCTCCAACTTCACTATCATGGGGCAAATCAACCTCGTGAGCGTGGGCAAATTGGCTTTCTTCTCCACGAGAATCACAAGCTTTTGGATTGGGTCAAAGACCACCACGGTCGGCCCAGGCGCCTTCGCGGGCGAAACGCCGCTTTCTACCATCCGTATCTATGGTTCTAACGATACTTTCACCTGGGCTAATAGCTGCCTCTATAAGACGGCGACAGGCGAACTCGTGGCCGCTAAGCAAGGCATCAGCACCTTGCCGGCTGCGATTAAATCCATCGCTCCTTACACTTTCTATGGAACGCTTGGCACCAGTCTCACCGTTCAAGGCGCGATTACCTCCATTGGCGAATACGCTTTTGCCAACACCCACTTTGTCTCCCCAAGCCTTGTCTTCAGTGACACCTCGGCCTTAACGACGATCGGGGACTACGCTTTCGCCAACAACCCTGCCCTTTCGACTTTCAATATCCCCGCCCAAGTCACTTCGATTGGCAAAGGAGTGTTCTTCGGCTGCAGCGCTTTAGCAACCATCACGGTCGATCCCACGAATACGGCTTTCTCCAGCATCAGCAACATTTTCCTCGTGAAGAACGCCACCCCGATAAACCAAGTCAATCTCATCGTCGCCTTCGCACCCAAGAATATGAATGGCAACTTCGTGCTGCCGCCTCTCCCTTTCCTTGCCTTAGCCGATGAGCTCTTTGGCCATAATTCGGCATCCGGCATCACCCAAGTCTCGGTCGCCCCGCTAACGCAATTAAGCGCGAACGTCTTCTTTGACGTCTATGGCATCACCACCATTGACCTCAGCACCGCGACCTTCACGACCGTGGTAACCAATGCCTTCGCTTATGGCCATAGCTTAACGACTCTCACGCTTCCTAGCACCATCACCTCGATTGAGACCAACGCCTTCTTGTATTCTCTTGTCCTCACCCACCTCAACTTCGCGGGCACGAAAGCCCAGTGGGCCCAAATCCATTTCGCCACGGGATGGAATGCCCATGTCGGCTTCAACACGGTGACTTGCAGTGATGGTGACGTCGCCATCACCCCTTCATTCCCGGATTAATGAGCCTAAGGATGGCTGGCCTGACGCCGCCATCCTTTTCTTTGGCTCCTTTTAGCCTAATAAAATGAGTTAGCTCTCCTTAGCGTGCTTATATCCTTATGGTTGATAAGGAAAAGAGAAATAACAATATTTGATTTCCTCCGTTATTTCCGTATTATTTTCATTTTTTAGCTGGTATCATTGACTTGGGCCCAAATGGCTTAAATCCGCTCTAGGGGGCAGAAGGACTAACGTTCCTCTGCCCCTCATTTTTTTATAAACAAGTGAAGCCAACGAAAGCGTATTTTGGGTTTAGGCAACTAACTTTTTGGTACGAATTCTCAAATGTCTCCTATATAAGAGTGAAGGAGGATATATAAAATGGAGAGATTAGCTACTGGAGAAATGACCGATTTTTTCATTTAATGCGTTTTACCAGTTTTTTATTTTTTTGGCAAAACGCATAAAGGTGACATATAATGATTTTGATGAATGAAAACTCATACGAAAACATCAATGATGTCCTGAAGAAAGGCTATCCCTATAGACGAAAAGAAATCTTCTCGCTTATAGAAAAAGTGAAGCCTCAATACACGGCCGCATCTTTTCGCTGGATCCTTGATGACCTTTTGAAAAGGGGAACGTTAAAACGTTTTGGGCGCGGACTCTATATGAAAGGGTGCGAGCAAGAAACCTATATGCCAGAAGTGCTTCCTTTGGAGCGGCGTGCCGTAAAAATCTTGCTTGAGCGTTTCCCTCTTGCTAAGATTGTCGCCTTTTCTTCCACCATTTTAAACGAATGGCTTAATGAACTGGTTGCCCATGGGACCATCGTTGTCGAGATGGAAGAATCCTATCTTGATGATGCCTACTATTTGCTAAAGGAAAAGACCAAGGCCACCGTGCTTCTTAAGCCAACCGAAAAAGAAATTACTCATTACCGAGATGACGACACCATCATTCTTGAACCTCTTCGTTCAAGAGCCCCTCTCCTACGGAAGGACACAACCATCAAGCTTGAGAAACTGATGGTAGATCTTCTAGCCGATTCTTTCCTAACGTATTTCTTTTCGCCAAGTGAACTTCCCGCTCTCTATAAAACGATGAACGAACGCTACATCATTAACAAAGACGCCCTCTACGCTTACGCGACTAGACGGGGCGTTTGCCAAGAATTAATTAGTCTATTGCCGAAGCAATAATGAAAAGAATTAAAACATTGATTGACCAAGAGAATCTTTTTGAGTCGCACATAAACGATCTGCACCACCGCTATCCAACCGTCGCCAAAGAAGTATTTGAAATGAGCATGTATGCCTTTTGCCTCCTTCAAGCCCTCATCGATTCTGGGCTTGATTTCATATTCAAAGGCGGAACTTGCATGATGCTTCTTCTGGGCGAACCTAAAAGAATATCCACCGACATTGATATCCTTGTAAATCCTAAAACTGATTTGGCGCGCTGCCTTGAACGAACGAAGAAAAAATATCCGTTCGTCTCGGTCCTAGACGCGACCAAGGATCAAACTGGTTTTATTAGGCACTACTCATATCCGGTTCCGAAAATCTTCGGTAGCCGCGGTCTTTCAATTAGACTAGATATATTACGCGAGAATAACCATTATGCCAAAATCGATGCTATACCTTTAAAATCACCTTTGCTGATAACTTCTGGAGTCGTTCAATTAATAAAAGTTCCATCAATTGAGTGCCTTTTAGCCGATAAGTTGACAGCATTTGCTCCGAAAACAATCGGAGTTAATCCTGAAATGACCAGTTCTGGCATGCCGTTAAACAATCACTTGCAAGTGATAAAACAGTTTTTTGACGCAGGAACGCTGTTTGATTATTCATCAGACTTCGAATCATTGCGAACGACATACGCCTCCATCGCTACATGTGAAAGCTTTTATCGAGGGGGCGTATTCAGCGAAAAAGAATCTTTGCAGGACTCGTTTCTAGCCGCCTTATCTATCGCCACCAACGGGGAATACGACCCAAATACGTATTCCGCCGTCTATCGAAGCGGAATCGCCAGTTTAAATGACCATCTTTTCGCCGGTGGTTTTAATACTGTAAAAGCAAAACATTACGCGGCTAATGTGATGCTTTTGTCAGCCGGGATATTAAGAAATCAAAACATTTTTCTAACAACAATTTCAAATCAAAAAGGCTTCGTTTCAAAACCATATAACGGAATCAAGGCAATTAAAGACAAAGAAGACTTCAATAAAGCCGCTTATGCGATAAGACTATTTGACAAAAACGCCCGCTAAAGCAATGGCTTAAGCCGCTGCCTTCTCTTTTTCACACGGCGACTTCGCTGCTGACGCCTAAGCAGATGTCGCTTTGGTCAAAGAGCAAGACGATGTGATAGTTCGTCGCGATCCATTGGCAAACCTTGACGGCGTTTCCATCTTTATCGACGCTCGAACTAATGGCGTTAGGAGAACCCACCGCTTTCACGATCTCTTGATATGTTCTCTCCTTCAGCGTTCCTAGACCCACGAAGGTGTTATAAAGTTTTTTGCTAGGGGCTTCGAGAGCGTGGCTGATGATGAGGAAAATAAGCGCGCTGGCGAAAACCGATAGGCTCGTGAGAAGGATATCCATCATCACGTAGCGCTTGGCCACATCGCTATAGTAATCAAGGATGAGAAAAAGACTCATAGCTCTTTCCCCATAAAAGAGAAGACGGCTTTAAGGAAAGGATGGCGAATCTTTAGGGGATGCCAAAGAGGGCGAGCCCTCATCAGGATGGCAAGCGCGACGGACGCCTTTTTTCTCATTCCTCTCCCCCTCTTGCCACCATTATGAAAAAGAAAAAGACCACAACATGGCCAAAAGGACGAAAAAGGGACTAAGCCGCGACGACTTCGAGCCAAGGGCCTTCAAGAGTGAAATTATCGCTTTGACGGACAAGTGAAGGTATCACGATGCAATTTAGACCCGAATGGCCTTCTTTGACTTTGAGGGTGGCGGAAAAGGGCGGATATTTGCTGAAGGAAGCAATTTCAAAGGCCACGCCATTCCAATGCTCCGCCACGTAAAAGAAATAGAGATGGTCATCAAAATTGATGGCTCTTCCATCATTCTCCACATTGATTTCCAAAGGATAAGTGCCGGGCTCCAGTTTGACGCTGAAACTGCCACCATAGGTGATTTGAATTTTCTTGATGCCCGGGAAGTTTTCGCTCGACATATCGCCTTTGGCATTGTCGACAAGGAAGTTCCCATCGACCGCCAGAGCGTTATAAGAGGTGTTGATGCCCGTGAGAGTAACCGGGATCTTATAGTTATTCGTCACATAGTCCGCGATCGTGAGCACGCCGGTTTGTTCGTTGAGGGCGACGCCGGCGAAATGAAATTCCCCCCATTTATTGGACTTCCGGTTGGTACAATAATGGAGGGATTTTTCAATGAGAATAACCGCTGAAGAGAAGCTCAGAGCCGTGCTTGAGTACATGGATGATTCGTCGTCCATAACAAAGATCTGCAAGAAGTATCGCAAGAACAAGAGCGACGTCCAATACTGGATCAACCTCTACAAGCGGTTCGGCGAGGCCCCGTTCACCGGGCTGCAGGCCAAGAGGGTGTATTCCAGGGAGGAGAAGCTCAAGGCCATCAAGGAAGTCATGTCCGGCAGGGTGTCGGGCCGCCAGAAGGCCCTGGAGCTCGGAAGCCCCAACCCCGACGTCGTGAACGACTGGATCGACCTGTACAGGGAGCGCGGCGAATCGGCCGTCCAGCAAAGCCGCGGGCGGAAGAAGTACATGCTCCACGAGGACAGGCAAAGATACCTGGCCGACAAGGAGCTGAGGGCAAGGATCGAGTTCCTGGAAGCGGAGAACGACTACCTAAAAAAATCGTATTCCCTAATCCAGGAAAAGAACAGACAATCCAAGAAAAAGTAGAGATTGTCGATGGATTAGGGAAGAAACATGCCTTGTCGATTCTCCTTTCGATTGCTGGACTCTCAAAGTCTACTTACTATGACAACCTTTCTAATCGCGAGAGAAGACAACATAAAGACGACGCCCTGGCGGATGAGATAAAAGGCATCTTCGAGAGGAACTACCGGAAATACGGGAGCCCCAGGGTGACCATCGAGCTCAGATCTCTGGGGATGGCGATAAACGAGAAGAAAGTGGCCAGAATCATGAGGAAACGCCATATCTCGGCCATTCCAAAAGCCAAGAGGTACTGCTCGTACAAGGGAGAGGTCGGGGTGACGGCGCCCAATCTGGTCAAACGGCATTTCGACAGGGGAATCACAGGCGCGGTCTTCGGGACGGACGTCACCCAGTTCAGGATCGGCGACATGAAGCTGTACCTGTCCCCCGTCATCGACTTCCACACCAGGGAGATAGTGGCTTATGATCTCTCGGAGCATCCCAATATGCATCAGATCAAAAGGATGATGAACGGCCTTGCCGAGAACGCGTCGATGCCTCTTGTTGGGGCCATCATGCACAGCGACCAAGGCTGGCAATACCAGCAGAAGTGGTTTCAGGACTTTCTCAGGGAACACGGCATGAGGCAATCCATGTCCAGGAAAGGCAATTGCCTCGACAACTCCCCGACGGAGAATTTCTTCGGGAGGCTCAAGGAAGAGGTCTTCTATGGCCAGGAATGGAGATATGAGACCATCTCTGACCTCAAAAAAGCCATAGTGAGATGGATTGATTACTACAACCATGAACGCATCGTGACGGTTCTTAAGACCAGTCCGATTAAATTCCGGAGCCAATCCCTGGAGACTGCTTTATAATACGAATGCGGGTTCAAGCCAATCGTGTCCAACGAATTGGGGGAACATCAGAAAGCGGTCGGAAGCTTAAAGGAGACAGCCCCACCATGGGTCGAGAAATACTTATCGGGGTACGAGATATAGGAAACCGTATGGGTGCCTGGCGTCAAAGCAGGCGAGCCTTTCACGCCATCGAAGGCGAGATCGAGAGACTTTAGGCCTGGGAAATTGTCGTTAAGATCCGCCCCATCGGGATTGGTGACATTGAGAATCATGAAGCGATTGGGCTCGACCACGTATTCCGTCGGATAGTCTACGTTATAGGCTCGGACGGAGACCATGTAGGAAGTGCCATTGACGATGGTCGAAGGGGTGTGGATGATTTTCTCCGTATAGTTTGAGGTGTCTTTCACCGAGGCTCCGATCGAAGCGCTGACGCCGGGGAAATACACTTCGAACTTATATTGGTTGGCGTTGCTTTCCGTGAAGGTGAAGCCTTTCGAATGGATTTCCACCGTCAAATCGCCCGGCGGGGTGATGACGGAACGGGTCAAACCCGTGTCTTTGGTTTGGAGGAAAAGCTCTGTTAAGCCAGGGATCCGCTCGGAGAGGCCGGAATACGAAGACGAAGCGCTGCTGCTGCTACTTGAACTGCTACTCGACTTCGAAGAGCTGCTGCTAGAGGAACTGGAACTAGACGAAGCGCTGCTCGAAGAGAGACTCGTGGATGAACTTGAGCTGAGGGGCAAAGAACCCGTCGAACTGCCGCCATTCTCCGCCGAGGCTTTCCGATAAAGAAGCGGAAGGGTGATGCCTAAAGAAATGGCGATGATGCTGATAGCTAAGATAATGACGCCGAAAGCGGTTTGAAAGAAAGGTTTTTTCTTCGGGGTGACGCTCGCCCCGACAGTAACGGAAACAACAGGGGCGACCGGCTCATAGAGCAAATTGGTGGGACTAAGCGAGTAATAGGCTAGCATCCGACTTAAAGCCTCAACGGAAGGGGTGCTGGAACCAGCCTCGTAATGGATGACGGTGTTCTTGCTGACACCGAGAATCTCGGCTTCCTTCGCAATTGAAAGATGGGCGTTATTCCGTAACACCACCATGTTGGTGCGAAGAAGTTCTTGGTCGATCGGCCCCATTTTCTTTAGAGGAGCCTCGCCTTCCTTGAAGGACAAAAGGTCATCAAGCGAAAGCTTCAAGGTATTGGCCAATAAGGGCAAGGAAGTGACGGCAATCTGCGATTCGCCAGACTCAAACTTGCTGATGGCCTGAACGGTGTAGCCTAAAGCGTCTGCCAAATCGCTTTGGCGTAAATTAAGTTTCTTCCGTCGCATAGTGACGAAGGAAGAAAGGCTCGAGACATCATTTGGCATAACTAGAAGTTATTCTATAACTTTATCCTCGAGTTGTCGCTCCATTCTAACTGGGATGATGCCTAAAAAGAGGCTTCCAAAAGGGTGGGGTTCAGAAAATGACCTTCATCGTTTCCCCATAGTCGAAAAAGAAAACCTTATTTCCAGTCGATTTGCCTTCTTTTCGCGACTAAACAAAAAAGAAGCCGCGTGGCTTCTTCATGTTAAGGCCTCAATTAGTTGGCTTTCGTCTCGGGGTCTTTCTTTTCTTTCTTCACGTCAACGACATAGACGACGCCGATGGTCACGGTAGCAATGAGCGAGAGACCCGCGAGGACCCACAAAGCCACACCGCTTTCGGCGAGAACCCAAAAGGCCGTCGAACGATCGTTATAGGCTTTCTTCTCAAAAGCCACCGAGTTCATTCTCTCCAGCAAGAAGGCATCGCCTTTCATGACGACGTTATCGGCGGCTAAGGAATTCGATAAAAGAGCGAAATTATCAGCGGAAAATTGAGTATAGAAAGGATAAACAGGATTGGTTAAGGTTAAATCTTTTGTCGTCAAAGTCCCATCCTTCGTTAACGTGAAGGAAGCTTTTGAAGGATCACCAGTTTTCGGAGCGTAGGTCATATCGCCGACTAAGTGATCATTATCGGGCGTGTCGACAAAATCGAAGGTGATAAGGAATTCGTCGGTGCCCACCGCGGTTGAGGCCTTTAAAGAAAAAGCGTCGTGGCTATTGATAAGGTGGTTAACCGTATAAACGTAAGTCCAAGCGGAACTAGATGAGGTATAGGCCTTGTCCGAGATGACAGGCACGATGTTAGCGTCCGTCGCTTTGGTCTCGAGCACTTCCAAAAAATGCTTATATGGTTCGCTAAATTGATACTCCGCCGCTTTAACGGAAGAGCGGCTGCACCATAAGGCCGTGCCGACCCCCGTGAATAAGATCGTCGCGGCGCCTGCGGCACTGAGGCAAATAACGGCAGTTTTCTTTTTCATGAAAGGATTCCCCTATTCCAATCAAGCAGCTGTGGAACCGACAATTATAGAACCCCCATTTCCTCTAAAACAATAAGAAAATGTAAAGCCTGCATCACGCGGTCATTTTTAAAGGTTTTTCTTTCAGATATCGATGGTCAAAAAGAGATATCCACCACTTCTATGAGAACTGGAGACACGCTTATCGAAGCGAAGGGAAGAAACACATTAAGAAAAATGTCGATCACGCATTAGGATGTTTGATGTGTTTAACCCACTTGATAGTGACTACAAGGCCAAAGACCAAAGAGGCCGCCGCGGAAGCTAAGCAAAGGGCCGCCGCAGTGGCTTCTGCGCTTTTTTTGGCCGTCTCTTGGGCCAAGGATTCACGATAATCGCGGACCGAAGTGGCCCGTTCGAGAAGGAAAGCCTTGCCATTCATGGTGACGGCTTCGTATTTTAGGGCTTCCGAAATAATCAGAAAATCATCAGCCACCAAAGACTCATAATACGAAGATAAAGTATAATTATTGTCGATATAATTGAGCGATAAAACGCCATCGTAAGTCAATTCGAAATGCCCTGAGCCATAATCCGAACTCGGCCTTGCAGAATCGACATATTCAAGCGAGCCCTGGCAGCCATAAAAGCCCGAGTAATTGTAATTCGAGGAGAAGTAGAGCCAGGACTTGAAGGACTTCGTGCCGTCATCTTTCGTAACCTTAATCGTGAATTGCTCTGGCTTTGTGCGTTCCGCGCTGAAACTTAATTGCCACTTGGCGGAGGTCGCGTCTTTCGCGGGGGCTTCAAGTTTCAAGAGGATCTCACTGCCGCCATCATCCGGCACTTCTTTCATAGCGTCGATGAAATAGCCATATTGCTCCGAGAAATGATAAGAACTGGTATAAGGGGTATTAGCCTTTTTTGAACAAATGAAAACGAAAGGCGTCGTGACGAGGAAGACCACGGAGGCCACGCTGAGACAGATGATGGTTTTCGTTTTGTTCATAGAGGCCCCTTTCTAATCCGCCGAAACATTATAAAAGACAAAAGGCGTCTCTCACAACTAAAGGTCGAAATAGTGGATTCTTCTTTTTTATGTAGGAATAATCCTTAGGCGGTGCGAAAATTTAATTAGAGGCAGAAACATGAAGAAACTGGAACCCATTCGTCTTTTCGATCAGTTGGACCAAGTGGAAACGACGTTCGAGTTCTCGGGAGAACCCACACCCGATGAAATCGCGGATTTCGTAAACTGGGTTTGCTATGTTCCAGAAGCGCTCGACCCCATCTTGGAAGCGAAACGGGAGAAAGCCCACTCGCGAAAAGATATCAATCTAGCCTATAAAGCCTGCTTAGCGTTATTGATCTATGTCGCTTATTTTCGCGGCAAAATCAATCCGCTTCAATACTGTTATCTCTATCACGCCTCCATGGCCTACAATATCGCCCCTTTAGACCTTGAGAAAATGGAAACATACGCCCGAAACCTTATGACGAAACGAAGAAACACTTTGCTTTCTTATTTCGCCCTCATTAAGGAATATCGGACCACCTTAACGAAAGAAAACGCCCACTTCTACGATGACTTCCTAAAAGGTTGCTGGGCTCTTATCTATTGCAACCCGCCGTTTGACGAAGAAGGCTATAGCATTATGACGCCCTTCTATGATAAAGACGTTGATGATTTCCCAAGTGATTTCCGCGATATCGAAAGACACGACGAAAAGTAAAAACCTCACTTCTTGCCATAATGGGTTAAACAGGCAAGAATTTCGACGTTGCCTTGATTAATCCGATAGACAAGACGATTCTTTTCGTCGATGCGGCGGCTCCAAAAAGAAGCTAAATCGCCTAATAAGGGTTCGGGTTTCCCTAGACCCACGTTGCCATGACGGGCAATATCTTCCAAAATGATATTGACTCGTTTTAAAGTCTTCTTGTCATTGGACTCCAAAAAGAGATAATCCGCCCAAGCGTTAGGGGTGAAAAGGAAATTCATTTCTTCCCCTCGGACTCAAGAGGATGAGAAACCGCCTTCCCCTCCTCCAACTGCTCCTTGCTCGCCATAAGCCAATCGTAGTTAGCCTTGTTGCCCATCGTGGCGATGTTGGTGATGAGATTGTTATAAGTGTCCTCGCTCATAAGAATGATGTTCTTCCCATCTTTTCTTGTGATGGTGGCCGTTTCATATTCGTCACTGATGCGGTCGAGCGTTTCCTTCATGTGACTACGGAAATGAGAATAATTAAGGGCAAACATGGATTGGGTCCTCCAAGAATTAGGTACAATTTATTGTACTTTATTATTGTAGGACAAAGAAACATGCTCCTCAAATATCTTCTTCCGTCCTGCTAAGAACGTTTCTTCCATTCGAGACCACCCACTAATAAATAGGAGATTTATTGCAAAAAGTACCAAAAATCGCGCTATGAATAAACGCCTTATTTTTAAATTAATAGATGATGTAATCTTTTAGGTCTTTTTCGACGGTTCGTTTAATGACTTGAAGACGTTTCTCACACTTTTTCATCGGCAAACCAAATTGCTTAGCAAGAACAAGCAAATCGTCTTCTTCCGGATTCCCTTTACCATTAATGGATAATTCGTGTTCTTTTTTAACATCAGGCGGAGTTAAATCGAAAAATGGCGCTAGCGTATAACGCTTCTCGCTTTCATCATAAATAAACGAAAAGTTTTTCCCGTGATCATCGTAGTTATGAGAGAAAACATTGAAACACATTATTGAAAAAACCTGTTCCATCTCCTCTTCTGTCCCACCAAGGGTTTTAGCGACATTAAAAAGATGCCCATAATCAAGAACGGGGTGGTCGGTAGAAATCTCTAATATCTCAGACAAACTTATAACATGAATCCGACGTTTTCCTTTGCGATCGAACCTAAGCGAACCGTAGAATTCTTCACCATTGATTTCAAAAAGCTTCCCTTGAGGAACGTTGATACCTAGTTTGGCGGCACAATCGCGATAAGACTTTTCTCCCAGACCAATTCTTCGGCTATCAAAACGGCCCGGAAATTTGATAATCCATTCTTCGTCGCCACATTTAAGATTTATTTTCGGACGAGCGCCGCCAGAGCTGCCTCCGGCTCCATAAAGAATCTTTAAACCTTTTTCGTCTTCTTTGATAAGCAAAGCGTTAATGTCATGAGAAATTCTCGCTAAATCTTCGCGCTTCACATCATCGCTTTCCCCAATTGAAGGAAGATATGACAGGGCGCCCAAAGAATGTTCATCGAGCAATGACAGGCATCCTATTAAGGGAACCGTTTCTGGATTTATATCGTTTTGACGAAGAAAAAGATCACGCAAATAAGCGCCCCATTTGCCTGGAAGAGAGCCGGCAAAGACTCCAAACAAGCCACCGAATTCTTGATTTTGACTGATAAAAAGGCCTTTAGATAAAGGAAGCGAGAATGGTGAAATAGGAAATCCTCTTTCGAGCCAAATATCAGAATACTCAAAACCGATTACGCCATCTTTTTCCGCTAAAATACCGACTTCAGTGCCATTATAAAGCACTCGCAACGACCTAGGAAAAGACAAAGGTTTCATAACATGTCCTTTATACTAGAGAAAGAAGGTTTTGAAAGCAATTGGTCCAAATCTTTTTGGTATCCAAGAGCATCGATGATTTTCACCATGGAGGAAAAACTTATCTCGCCTGTTTTCTCAAAGCGTCTGATGGTCGCATAAGGAACAAGACTCAATTCAGCTAATTGCCTTTGGGTTATCTTCTTTTCTTTCCGACGAGTTTTTTCGCGAAGGCGGATTTCATCGACGATCACACCGATGGGTTTAGAACCAACCAAGCCATTTATATCGTAATTGTTCATTGCTAATAGGATAGCGTTTTTATCTACATTATTCAATATATTGCTATCCTGTTAGCGTTTTTATATAAGGGCTTTTCTCATCAACTAGCAACTATACCTCCCACCAATAAATAGGAGATTTCTTGCAAAACGTACCAAAAATCGTGTCGATTGAATAACGAAATTGCTAGTTGTGTTATGCGCTAGACACAAGACCTTAGTTTTCGATTAAAGTCACAATGCTGCTCGGGGCGTGGAGCTTCGGATCGTTCTTTAACGCCAACTCGAAACGGGCCTTTTGGGTCTCCGAAACTTTCTTATAGCCTAAAAGCAAAGAGAGATTCTTGTATAACGCATCCCGTTCCATCGGCCCATTCCGCCACAGCTCCTTTTCCATGCCGTCTTGGATTTCCTTTAAGTGGATGTCTTCGATGGGAAGAGGAACGCCACTGGAGGGATCGACGGTCCGGAAAGCGAAGGGATCTTCTTTCGTGTTCACATAATAGAAGCCCTCGTCTTCCACCACATCCGTGAAAGCGCATTGGCCTAAGAGGTTCTTGATGACGGCGGCTCCCCTAGCGGGCGCGGTCGCTTCATCGCCTAAACACGCTAAACGGCGGTAAAGCGTTAAGGCCGAGACCGGTCCTTCCATCATGATGTCGGCGTAGAGCGTTCCTTTTAAGACTTGCTCGGTGCAGCTAAGGAAATAACGGCCCCCGCGAGTCGAAAGATAGGGTTCCGCCAAAGTGGCGCTCTTGAGATAAGGTTTATAACGGCTCGTCGAAAGACCTTGCTTAGGATCGATGACGGTCGTCGAAAGGTTCGTTTCTTCGTGAGGCTCGTCGCTTCCGGAATCCTCTTCCTCTTCGCCACCGCTCGGGGTGCCAGGATTGTTGTCGTTCCCGCTCCGCAAGGCCTTCAAGACCAAAGCCTTTTCAGCTTCTGGATTCTCGGCGAAGCACTCGGAATAGACACGGAGATACTTCCAGCCCATGTTATGGAGCACGAACGGACGGAGCTCTTCCCGATCGCGGGCGTTCTTCGCGTCCTTATAGAGTGCCATCGGTTTCGATGGCCCAATCGTGATCTAAGGAGTCACCCTTCCGGATGGCGAGTTGGACGGAGCCATGGCTAAAGCCAAAGCCCTCGTCGACCGTGTAGCCTTGTTCCTTAAGGAATGCAGCGAGGCTCTTAGCAATGGCATCATCGTCTTGGCTCGTGGTCTTCGCGGCCACGGGGTTCGCGGCAAAGTCGAGGTAGTTCTTTAATTGCCTCGCCCCTTCGGAAGCGGTCTTGCTGGTATCGATGTCGCTGCCATGGATGCTGGTGACGAGTTCAAGGGCGTATTTGGCACGGGTGATGGCGACGTTTAAGCGTCTTTCGCCGCCCTCGTTATTGAGCGGACCGAAACGCTGGTAGAACCGGCCGTCTTTGTCTTTGCCATAGCAGACACTGATGATCATGATGTCCCGTTCATCGCCTTGAACCGTTTCAAGGTTCTTGACGAAGAAGGGCTCTTCTTTCATCGCAAAGAGAGTGTTATCCAAAGACTTGTCGCTTAAGCGCCGCGTCTCCACTTTGTCATCGATAAGGTTCATCTGGGCTTCCGAGAAGGCCACGACGCCAATGGAACGGAGAGGATATTCGTGACCAAGTTTGAAGACAAGATCAGCGATATAGGACGCTTCTTTTTCGTTCGTGCGCTTGCCCGCTTCGTAGACCCCATCGGCTAAATAATGAAGATGGATGCCATCTTCTTCTTTCTTACTGGCAGCCGGGAAGCTATATAGCGCGGAGTTATAGAACTCTTTGTTGCTAAAAGCGATGAGCTCTTCGTTCTTGCTCCGGTAGTGCCATAAGAGCCGTTCTGGCGGGAGATAGGCGGAGGCTAAATCGAGAATGGACTCAAGCGAGGAATCGTCTTCTTCGTAATCTTCGTCCGACACCTCACTCTCGTCTTCGGTGGCGACGAAGAAGGACGTCGGCGGGAGCTGACGGCTATCGCCGACGATGATGGCTTGCTTAGCCCGATAAATGGCGCCTAAAGCGTCCTCGGGGTAAATCTGCGAGGCCTCATCGAAGACGACGAGATCAAACTGGGCTTCGGGCAAGAGATACGTGGCGACCGATAAAGGCGACATGAGGAAGACTGGCTTGATGTTGCTGACAGTCGAGAAATAGTGCTGCAAGAGATAACGGGTGGGCATGAGACGGGTACTCTTTTGAGCCTCGCGCATGATCATGCCGACGGGGGAAGCCCCACTCTGGTTATTGGGATCGGGGCGACGGGAACCAACCCGTTCCGAAATCATAAGGGTGCTGATCTTGTATTGCTCTTCGTCGAGGAGACTAAATTTGGCAACGAGCTTCTCATGTTCGGCCCGACTGAACTTCGCGAGCAAAGGACTCTTCGCAATCTGCAAATGGATCTCCTCGACGAGGAAATCCTTCTCGTAGATGCGCGGCAAAGCTTCACTAGGAAGCGAGGCGGAGAGGGACTTATTGAGGAAATCAAGGAGGCCTTTATTCCTCGCCTTATCGAGCCAATCGCGATAGAGCGACACTTCGCGGGCGTCGACGAAATACGGCTCTAAGCCTTTAAGGATGGCCAGGACTTCGCTGTAATCGAGCTTCGCAAGATTCTTCTTGCTTCCCGTGAAGGAAGGCTGGAGGGCTTTATAGCAGGTGACGAGTTTCTTCGTCTTGCCACTATACTCACTCGCGGCTTTCTTGAGGTTGGCCCGGAAGTCGAGCTTCTCGTAGACAGGTTTGTAGGCGTTAAGGAAATAGCCTTTCTTGCTGGCCGATTCCAAGTAATCGATGAGGGCAATCATCTGGCTAAAAGAGGTGCCTAAGCCTTCGTCATAGCTCTTATCGAAGGGGACGAGATTGTCTTTCAAACTCTTCTTAAACAAGGCGACATCGTGGAGATAGGTTAATTCCCGTTCGAGAACCTTGAGTTTCTCTTCGCGGCTGCCTTTTATGAGAACAACTTTTTTCAACCGTTCGCCATTGGCTTTGAACTTCTTGTTGAAAAGGAAGAAAACGCCATAGCCTTTCTTCTCTTCGCTCACGAGGTTAGTCAAAGCGGGGATATCCTCGACGAGATTAATTTCCCCATCGAGCGCGTGGGCTTCGCCCGCCAAACGGGTTTGCTCCGCTTCAAGGGCGACAAGATTCTTACGGACGGCATCGCGGGTGGCTTTTGCAAAGAGGGATTGGGGTTCAAAAGACAAGGCGGCGATGGCTTTTACGAAAGATTCATAACCTTCGTGATCGTCGAGACTGGTTGGGGCTTTGCCTAACAAAGAAGCCAGTTTTTCCTCGGTTTTCGGAAGCGAAGAAAGCGTCTCCTCGCAGATTGGCGTCTTCTTCGTCAAAGCATCCTGCAGTTCATAGCTATACGGGCGCGGATCGAAATCGGCGATGGGGGATTTGCGATAATCGTAGCCAAAACGTTTGGCGAAGGAATCGTATTTGCTAAGCAACTCCACCGCCTCATCGAGAAACTTCTTGTCTTTGCTATTGATGGCGGGGACAAGATAACCAGAGGGATCAGTATCGCTTAAAGAAAGCAAGCGGGCCACGAGTTCATAGAAGGAAAGGCCGCCGAAATCGGTGGGGGCATGAATCGCGGAGGCATACTCGTCGAGACTCACCCGGCTCTTCACGAGCGAGACGATGTCGTCTTCCGCCTGAGGGCTTGGCTTCTCGGTCTTCATCTCCAAGGTCTTCGCTAAATCAAGGAAGACCCGTTTCTTATCCGTCTTATCGCTATGGAGCTCAAGGCAATACGGCTCGAGTCCCACTTTTTTGAGGTTGCCATAGACGACTTGCAAAGCGGCGAGTTTCTCGGACACGAAGAGAACCTTTTTCCCCTCGTAGAGCGACTCGGCGATGATATTCGTGATGGTTTGGGATTTGCCTGTTCCAGGCGGACCTTGGAGCACGAACGATAAGCCATCTTTCGCCATCTTGATCGCGTAAAGTTGGCTGCTATCGGCCAAACAAACGTTATGGAACGCCACTTCGTTAAGGGGCTTGCCATCGCTCGGGATGGCGGGCAAAGGCGCTCCGCCTAATAAACGGTTCACGACGGGGTTAGCAATGATGGTCTCGTGATTATTCTTGAGGTCGAGATACATGCTCATCTTCTGGAAAGAGAAGGTGCTTAAGGCGGCGCTCGAGGAATCCAAGGACCAGCCTAAACGAGCCACCAAATCGGCGATGGATTTGAGGTAACTCTCGTAATCCATCTCGGGGGTGAACGACGGAAGATCGAGCTTATAGACGCTCTTGCAATAATAGGCGAAGGTGGGGTTTAGTTCCGCCTCGTCTTCAGAAGCGTGGATAAAGTAGGGCTGAGCGGGGCCACCGCCTTCGAGCAGCACCGGCACAAGGAGCAACGGAGCCTTTAATAATTCTTTGGTTTCGGGGTCTTTATAGGATAAAAAGGCAAAGGCGAAATAGAGGATGTTCGTGCCTTTTTCCTCTAAGGATGAGGCGGCTTTATGTGACAGGCTTCTCACGATGGGACGCGAGGGGAAATCGCTCCGATAAAGGAGCATTTGGTTGCTGGTGAGTTTGTTGGCGTATTTGGCCAAAAGCTCGTCGCGGTTAGGAAGCGTGCCATCGTCTTTCGCCACCACATCGATGATTTTGATGGGTGAAGATGACGAGACGAGTTTGTTATAAAGAGACGGGGCGCTCGGGCACAGGAGCTCCAACGCCCCTAAGCGGTAATAATGAAAGTTCAGCAAACGGTTCCGCTTGCCGAGATCGAGCAGCCTTTTCTCGTAGAGAGATAACTTATCTATACCCATGTGCCAATGAAACGCTCCGAAATTAAGGATAGAACATATTTCTATCCTCGGCACCCCAAAAAATCAAAAAACTAGGCTTGGTGGGGTAAAGAAAAGGGCGAAGTAACGATTCTGGTACTTCTAATCCCTTCAAAATAGACCCAAAACAACCCTTTTACGTACATAGGCACGCGAAATGTTTTAACTTCTTTCTTGCTTAATATTAGAATTACTATATCTAGGAGGAGGGGGACTTTATGAATATTGCCGCCGCCGTCTTAATTGGATTAGGACTTTTCTTAAATATCGCCGCATTCGTTTTAATGGGGATGCCAAAACTTGTGACCGCCGTGGGTGACACGGCTGTCATCGGCACGGACGAACACAACTTCGCCATGTTCCAAAATGGCTTCAAAGATATCTTCGCCGGCCTCGGCGCGGATTTCAAAAACATGTTCGACTTCAAAGGGATGCTCGCTGCCGCTAATACCAATGGCACTTCGATGTATGTCTACATCATCTTAGCCATCGCTGGCGTTTCGGCCATCATGCTCATCATCCATCTCATCGTTCTCATCGTCCACCGCAAAGGTGGTTCCTTAGGGCCTGGGATTCTCTATCTCGTCACCATCTTCACCATCTACATGATGCTTGTGATTTATCTCGTCCCAGTCGCTATGGGCCGCACTTTCGAGAAATGGGATAGCGCCACGAGCGCTTGGGTCAAAGCCGACGAAACGACGGACTTCAAGACCATGATCGCTTCCTGCCAAGAGGGCGGTTATGCTGGCAACGCCGCCAATAAGACCAAACAGTTATTGCTCATGCCGCTCTATATGACCGGCGGAGCGTTCTTGCTCTCCTTCATTGGTTTCCTTCTCACCTTCATCTTCTCTTGCAAGAAAAAGAAGACGGTCGTCAACACTGGCGTCACCGCCAGCAATGGTCAGCCGATTCAAGTCGTCGTTCAGAATGTTCCAGGCAAAGACAGAATCATCGTGATTCCGGGACCCACTCCGCGTGAGCAAGGCCCGCAGATGGTCCAATATCTCAATACCGACGATAGCGAAGAAGCCGAAGATCCTTATGCCACGAGCGACGATGTCCGCCAGGCCATCCGCAAGGAACTGCAGGCCCGTAAGAACGGCACCGCTCCTACCGACGATTCGTTACAGCAAGTCCCNCCCGCCAGCAACTACATGACGGAAGACGAAGCTCGCCAAGCCATCCGCGATGCGATTGCCCAAAAGGCCAATAAGCAATAACGGCTAAACGAAAACCTCGCNGCNAAGTGNTGCATACCAAGTTGCTTAAATTAAACTGGTAACACCAAAAAACAAGCCTGAATGGATGCCCGACCAAATGTGTCTCATGACACGCGATGGCGGGCATCTTTTTCTTTATTTAATGCCCGCGAAAAAAAGAAACGCCAAATTNGCGGTTTGCAGTNACTTNATTTTTAATGGATAATAAATTATACGAAACATAAGAAAGGCTTATTCATCATGAAAAACCATTTTCTCATTTTGGNCGCCGCTTCCTTTTTGCTTGCCAGTTGCGGCGGCTCCTCCACCACTTTGTCCTCTTCTAACAAAGGGACCACGGAGACGACCACGACGAGTTCCTCCAATTCGTCGAAATCCTCGACTGGCCAATCCTCAAGTAACACCGCCGAAAGCAGCAAATCCTCGAGCGATAGTTCCTCTACGAGCACGAGTTCCTCAACCGGAGGCAGTTCCTCCTCAGGCACTTCATCCTCTAGCAATTCNTCCTCGAGCGATTCCTCTTCAAACGGAAGCTCTTCCAGCACNGANCCGACCCCAACGAGCATCGTTGATCAGCTTCCCGGCGAAATGGGCAAGATGACTTTCTATTTCGTCTATAAGAGCGAAGAGACGGTCGAGAATAAAGCAACGCCCCTTGATGATGAGCTCTCCTTCTATCTCACTGGCAGTTTCTGCGCGACCTATGATTCCGAAGCCGACAAGATGGTGTGGCCCTCAGGTTTAGCCGCGCTGGAGATGACACGCTTCCAGCAAACAGACTATTTCTATGTCCAAATCGATTGGGCTTATAACCCTTCTGCCTATCCGGGCACGGAAGGCGGATACGACTACCAGATTCTCGTTGGCTATAACAAGTCGAGCGGTCTCCGCTCCTTTCAGGAAGGCCTTATTTGGGATGATTCCTTCAAATCCAATTCCGAACAGGAACTTGGAAGCGCGAACCCCACCTACGTCTACGAAGGCTTTTCAACCGAACAAAAGATCTCGCTAGGCACCCATCAGTTCGATGAGCTCCCCAACACCGAGATTTTCTCCTATAGCCGCACCTTCACCATCAGCGGTATTCAATCCTATAACAACATCTACATCGCTGGTTCCTTCGATAACTGGGTCACCGCCTTTGACGATGACCATAAGCTCACGCGAGGCGTAGCGGAAGGCCACACGGACGAATTCACCTATGACTTCGGGAACACCATCGAGGCCTCCGTCATCGAATACAAACTCGTGGTCGCCAATTCGGCCACCGCGTCTTTCTACAAATACGTAGGCACTTATAGCGGAACCCTTAACGCAAACAACAACCCCATCATCCCGGACGCCTCGCCCTCTGACACCGCGAACATCACCACCTGGACTTTCCCTTCGCAACNNTTTGATCCCACCACTCTCGTGAATATCACCATCAAACTTTACATCCCTTCGCTTGAGGCTAGTTACCCTCATTACGTCAATAGCAGCATTGATGGCTGGGAGAACAACNTCCATAAGATGGATAAAGNCGAAAACGAGGACGCTTGGTCCTACACGTACGTTAATGCCGACCCGAGCAAGACTTATGAGTTGGGCTTCTCCTACAAGGATGGCACGACTTTCAAGTGGTTCGACGATTCGCCTTATGGAACCGCCGAAGGATCGCACCATAACTTCACCATCGACGTTGGCACCGCCTCTATCACCTTCGCTTTCGAGGGCGATTCCACGACCGGCTGTTTGCCCGTCAACCTCGACAACACCCTGACCTTGAGCACGAATATCGAGATCCCGACCTATTTCCACATGATGGTGACTGGAGCATTCAATAACTACAATAACCGAGAGTATGAGATGACGCGCGTTGACAACACCCACTTCTCAATCGACCTCAGCGCCGTTACGATCAGCGCCACCGATTTCCAGTTCGTCATCAGCCGCGGCGCCGGCAACCCCGAAGGGGCTTGGGATCCGAAGTTTGTCTTCGCCGAACGCCGTTATACAGTGTCTTGCGTCGCCATCCAAGGCACCTTCGACGCGACCCAGTTCCCAGCCGACCCGACGGACACCTATAACTTCACGGTCACTCTCAATCAGCTCCCAACAGATTTGCCAGAGGGCGACACCGTCTCGATGAAGCTAGGCAACGACAATCTCACCTGGGTCTTCTATCCTGTCACCTCCGCCAGTGGCTTCTATATGGCCGTCGTCTACTATCTTGCTCCTGGCACCTATCATTTCGGCTTCGCCCCCATGAAGAGCGATGGCACCCAGGACCTCACGGCCACCACCAACTGGAATGGCGACTACTCGGTGACGATTGGCTCCGCTAACGTGATCTACGACTTCAACAATGTGACCACCTTCGCGGGTGGCTTATGGACCTACACCGCTCGCTAAACTAGATTCTAAAAACCAAAAAAGGAGGGTCGATCCTGAAGTGTACCCCGAATTCTGGACCAAACCAGAAAGCGGGGTACTTTTCTTGTGAAGTACACATTCGAGCAGAAGCTGAAATGGGTCAGAGACTACA
>JGI20225J20221_1001592_pt1 | contig 22037 bp, 8 predicted proteins | sample BioMet4_FD_20221 | JGI IMG/M metagenome (IMG submission 20221)
AAAAATGAGAAGCGGAAAGTGGTTTATCTGCTTGTTGCTGACTGTTCTTAGTATTCACGCTTGGGCAGTTCTTAACAACAGCTCACTTTTTGAGGTGAGCAACTACTATTCCGCTCCTACTCCACAGCAACCCGTTCCTGCAGATTCCGTTAAGCCCCGATATTCTGTTAAGAAAACAGCTCCGGAAAATCTGAAGGACATGGATAAATCTCCTGTTGATCTTCGCAATCCGGATAATCTTAAAACAGAAGTTGAATACAATGAAAAGACTAATCTATATTTAATCCGCACAAAAGCTGGAAGCACACAGGTAGATGTTCCCCTTTTCCTTACCCCGGAAGAGTATGCAGACTGGAGTCTTAAAAAGTCTATCCAGGATTTTTACAGAGAAAAAAATAAAGAAACTTTCGCAAAAGGGAAAGATGAGTTCAACTTCATGAACATGAAGTTTGATCTTGGTCCGGCTGAAAAGATTTTTGGTCCGGGCGGTGTACAAATTAAAACGCAGGGAAATGCCGAACTCAGTTTTGGATTTAAAAGCAAAAATGTAGAAAATCCTACTCTACCCGCACGCTCAAGAAAAACATTGGGATTTGACTTCGACGAAAAGATAAATGTCAATATCAATGGNAAAGTNGGTGACAAGGTTAATATGAACATGAACTACAACACCGATGCGACTTTTGATTTTGACACAAAAAAGATAAAACTCAAATACGAAGGAAANGAAGATGAAATAGTTAAATTGATGGAAGCCGGTAACGTATCCATGCCTACTAATTCTTCGCTTATTCACGGTGCAACATCTTTATTTGGTATCCGCACTGATTTGCAATTTGGAAAGCTAAAGTTGCAGACTGTTATCTCTCAACAGGAATCAGAATCTAAAACAGTAAANAGTAAAGGNGGNGCACAAACCACATCTTTTGAAATTTCGGCCGACAGTTACGATGAAAACCGTCATTTCTTCCTGGCTCAATATTTCCGGGATACTTATGACAAGAACATGAGTCAGCTACCCACCATTACTTCCGGAATAACGATAAACAGAATTGAAGTNTGGATTACCAATAAAAGAGGGAATTATGATAATCCAAGAAATGTGGTGGCAATGACAGACTTTGGAGAGAATGAACATATCAGTAATTCTTTCTGGTCTAAATCGGGGGTAAACAAAGTTCCAGCCAATAGTGCCAACGATGTTTACACAAAAATGGTCAACGATTATTCCAATGCCCGGAATATTGATATGGTTGGNACTACTCTGGGGGCNATCCCTCAGTTNGAAGGTGGNATGGATTATGAAAAGATTGAAAGTGCCCGACTGCTGAGCAGTTCAGAATATACCATCAACAGTTCTTTAGGATATATTTCCTTAAAATCGACTCTTCAACCCGATGAAGTTCTGGCTGTTGCCTTTGAATATACATACAAAGGNAAAGGATATCANGTNGGTGAATTTGCTGCCGATGTAAAAGATACTAATTCGGCCCTCTATCTGAAATTATTAAAAAGCACATCAAACTCCCCTGCTTCCGGTTGCTGGGACTTAATGATGAAGAATGTTTATTCACTGAACGCTTATGACTTGCAAAGTAAAAACTTCCGGTTAGACATTAAATATCAAAGTGATACAACCGGTGTTTACCTGAATTATATTCCCGAAGGTTCAATAAATAAGGTTCCTCTGCTTAGAGTAATGAACCTCGACCGACTGGATGCTAATAATCAAAATAATCCAAACGGATTTTTCGATTTTGTTGAAGGATATACAGTTACAGCTCAGAATGGACGAATATTTTTTCCTGTAGTAGAACCTTTCGGAAGTCATTTACGGAAAGCTATCGGCAATGATGCTATTGCCAAGAAATACGTATTCCAGGAACTTTACGATTCTACTAAAACGGTAGCAAAACAAATTGCCGAAAAGGATAAATTCAAGTTTACCGGTGAATACAAAGCCTCATCNGGNTCGGAAATCAGACTGGGTTCTACAAATATTCCCGTTGGTTCGGTTAAAGTCACAGCCGGTGGTGTTACTCTTGTTGAAAACTCGGATTACACGGTAGACTATTCAATGGGTATTGTTACCATTATCAACCAGAGTATTATTGATGCAGGTACATCTGTCAGCGTAAATCTGGAAAGTAACAGTAGTTTTAATCTGCAGCGAAAAACAATGCTGGGGATGAATTTCACATACGATTTCTCGAAAGATTTCCAGATAGGCGGTACAATAATGCACTTGTCGGAAAAGCCCATGACAACAAAAGTAGCCATGAACGAAGAGCCGATAAGTAATACCATCTGGGGACTCAACACTTCATGGAAAAAGGAGAGCCAATGGCTTACAAACATGGTAGACAAGTTACCTTTTGTAAAAGCAACGCAACCTTCGCACATAAACTTAACAGCAGAATTTGCTCAGCTGGTTCCAGGTCATGCATCCGGAACTCAAGGCAATGCATCTTACATAGACGATTTCGAATCAACAAGTACTAAAATTGACTTACGTCAGCCTTCTTATTGGATGCTGGCCAGTACTCCTTACGAAAGTGGTGCGAATGCTCTTTTCCCTGAGGCCTCCAAATCAAATGATATAGCTTATGGAAAAAACAGGTCACTCTTGTCCTGGTATTATATTGACGGACTATTCACCCGCAGAAGTTCGTCTTTAACACCCTCTCACATAAAGAGCGACCTGGACCAATTGTCTAATCACTACGTAAGGGAAGTATACGAACAAGAGATTTTCCCTAACAAAGAGACTTCTTATCTGGAAACCTCTACCCTTTCAATACTCAACCTTGCTTATTACCCTAAAGAACGCGGTCCATATAACCTTGATACAAATCTCACACCCAAAGGTTATCTTAACAATCCCGAGAAACGTTGGGGAGGAATTATGAGAAAACTGGATACCAGTGATTTTGAAACCGCTAATATTGAATATATAGAGTTCTGGCTTCTCGATCCGTTTATCTATGAAAGCACAACCGGTAATCGCCGTGGCGGTGACCTTTATATAAATCTGGGAGAGGCTTCCGAAGATATTCTGAAAGACGGAAAGAAATACTTCGAAAACGGAATGCCTGTTGATGGAGACCCAACAAAGGTAAAAGAAACAGTGTGGGGAAAAGTGCCTACAACTCAAAGTGTTGTTTATGCCTTTGATAATGCTGCAGGAGCCAGAAAAAAACAGGATGTGGGATTAAACGGACTATCGGCTGAGGAAGAGAAAACATTCGGCACATACAGCACTTACCTGGATAAATTAAAGTCTATTCTTGAACCGGCTGTATATGCACAATTTGAAAAGAGCCCATCCGGAGATCTTTATCATTATTATCGTGGCACTGATTATGATCAGGCAGAAAAGAGTATCCTTGAACGTTACAAATACTACAATAACCCGGAAGGCAACTCTACCGCTTCGGAAGATTCTCCCGAAAAATACGATGTTTCTGCAAAGACAGTACCCGATGTGGAAGATATCAATCAGGATTACACGCTCAATGAGTATGAAAAATATTTCCAGTACAAGATTAGCCTCTCTCCTGAAGATCTGAAAGTTGGCAGTAACTACATTGCCGACAAACGAACAGCAAGCGTTAAGCTAAGAAACGGAAAAACTGAAGAAGTGAACTGGTATCAGTTCAAAATTCCGGTAAAGGATTATCAAAAAGCGGTTGGCTCAATTTCCGATTTTAAGTCTATCCGCTTTATGCGTATGTTTCTTACCAATTTTGTTGATCCGGTAGTGCTTAGATTTGCAACTTTCGATCTTGTTCGTGGAGATTGGAGAACATACGACCAGTCCTTAACCAACTCAACAGTAAGTGGAAGCCTTGATGTTTCTTCGGTTAATATTGAAGAAAACAATGATAAAACTCCGGTTAACTATGTTCTTCCTCCCGGAATTACACGTGTTGTAGATCCGTCACAGCCTCAGCTAACACAAGAAAACGAACAGTCACTGAGTTTAAAAGTCAAGAACTTGGCTCCCGGTGATGCAAGAGCTGTCTATAAAAGTCCGGCTTTGGATTTGCGCCAGTACAAACACTTACAGATGTTTATACACGGTGAAAAGCTATTGGACGATGTAACATCATTGGAAGACAATGAGATATCTGTATTCATCAGACTTGGTTCCGATTACAAGAACAACTACTACGAATATGAAATTCCGTTGAAGCTNACTCCTCACGGACAGTATAATGGAAGTACGCTAAGTGGTTGCGAAGCTGTATGGCCGGAAGCCAATATGCTGAACATACCTTTCAGCCTGCTTACCAATTTAAAGAAAGAGCGCAATACAGCAAAGAATGCTTCCGGGTCAAACGTTAGCTATACAAAACTTTATTATACTTATGATGCCGATAAACCAGCCAATAAGATTAGTATTATGGGAAACCCAAGTCTGGCTGAAGTGAAAACTATTATGATTGGAGTGCGAAATAACTCCCGTAATTTAAAATCGGCAGAGGTTTGGGTAAACGAACTTCGTTTAACAGACTATAATGAATCGGGAGGATGGGCAGCACAAGGCAATATGAATGTTCAGCTGTCTGATATAGGAAATGTAAATCTGGCAGGACACATGGAAACTGCCGGATTTGGAGGCTTGGAACAAAGCGTTAGTGAAAGAAGAATGGATGATTATTATCAGTACAATTTCACCACAAGTTTTGAATTAGGAAGATTTCTGCCATCAAAAGCAAAAATATCAGCTCCCCTTTACTTCTCATATTCCAAAGAGNTAACATCNCCTTTGTATGATCCAACCAATAAAGATNTGCTTTTAGATGATGTANTGGATACATACTCTTTAAAATCTCAAAGAGACTCTATCCTTAANATTGCCCGGGAACTGGTTACTTACAGGAATTTCAGTCTGAGCAANGCAAAGATNAATATAGTAAGCAAAAGACCATTGCCTTTTGATCCGGGAAACTTTACCTTTGGATANTCGTATACAAAGAAANACAATCAGGGGAATACCACTGCATGGGAAGTTGAAAAGGACTGGAGAAGTACCCTTGGATATAATTATTCTCCGGTTATAAAAGCGTGGGAACCGTTTAAAAATCTGAAAAGCAAATCTCCGTGGATGAAGTTTGTAAAGGCATTCAACCTAAACTGGTTACCGCAAAACATAGCCTTCAATTCCGACATTTCACGCCATTACTATGAATTGCAGTTAAGAGATCTGGATAATCCTTATGGAGATTCAGATATACCTCTTTCCGTAGCTAAAGAATTTCTATGGAACAGGGATTTCTCTCTCCGGTGGGATCTCACCCGAAATCTAAAACTCAGTTTCACATCTGCCACCCGTGCAGAGATTGAAGAGCCGGCTGGCCCAGTCAACAAGAATCTCTATCCAGATGAATACACAGCATGGAAAGATTCCATTAAAACCAGTTTGTTGAATCTGGGGCGTCCTCTGGATTTCCAACAATCATTCAATTCGAGTTACAAATTACCATTCGACATGATACCTATACTAGATTGGGTGAACAGTGACGTTAAATTCGCATCTTCGTATACCTGGGATCGCGGTGCCGATCTTACTGACGGAACTTCCGTTGGTAATACTATTGCCAATCAACGCTCCATTGACGTGAACAGCCGGTTCAATTTCGAGAAGCTATACAATAAGATTCCTTTCTTAAGGGAAACCAACAGACTATTTTCTTCAATGAGCATAAGTGCCCCTGGAAGGAAAGAAGATTTAATGAAGAAACCAAATAAATTCGAGAGAGAGATTCAGTTGAAAAAGGATACAACCGTAACCGTTTCTCACGGACTAAAAACCAAAATAGTAAAAGTAAGGGCTATAACGCAGGACGGAAAACGATACTTTATTAAATACAAAGTGCTGGATTCCAATAAGATTCTTGTCAGCAACAGAGATTCTATAAAAATTAAGCTAAGCATTGTTCCCGGTCCAAAGCCGGAAGAGCAAGGCTGGTATAAAATTGCTCAGCATGCAGCACGTTTTGCCATGATGGCAAGAAATATCAGTATTACCTATCGGAATACTTATGCAATGACACTTCCAGGATATTTACCGGAAGTAGGTGATTTATTGGGACAGAAAAGAGCAGGCGGTATGTTTGCTCCGGGTCTGGATTTTGCTTTCGGTGTAACGGGTGACAGTTATATACAGAAAGCAGCAAAGAATAACTGGTTATTAATGAACGATTCTGTAGCAGACCCTGCAACAACCAATGCTATGGAAGATTTACAAATACGATTGACTTTAGAACCGATAAGAGATTTTAAAATAGACCTAACCGCCAACCGCACAATAAACAAATCACAGAGCATACAGTTTATGTTCGATGGAATGCCTACCACTCAGAATGGTAGTTTCAATATGAGTATTATTTCCATTGGAAGTGCATTCGAAAAGTGTAAAGCAGAAGAGCTATACCAATCAAAAACATTTAATAAGTTCCTCAAGAATCTGGATATTATCCAGAAAAGAGTAGAAACTCAATATCTGGGCGCCATCTATCCGGAAGGAACCACACTGGCAGGTAAAACATTCAATCCGGAAAACGGAACAATCAACAAAAATTCTCCGGACGTAATGATCCCCGCATTCCTCGCAGCCTACACAGGAAAGGATGTGAATAAGATTTCCCTTGATCTTTTCCCAAACTTATTATCACTAATGCCTAATTGGAGAATAACTTATGGTGGGTTAAGCAAGCTGGAATGGTTTAAAAAACATTTCAAAAGTTTTAATCTGAATCATGCGTACAGAAGTACTTATTCTGTTGGTTCATACAATACCTACCAAAGTTTCAGCAGATTTATGGGCAACCTCGGTTTTGTTGAAGATACACAAACCGGAGATCCGGTTCCCTCGGCAGCATTTGATATTGGTACAGTAGCTATTAATGAGCAATTCGCTCCGCTTTTCGGAGTAGATATGACCTTTAAAAATGGAATAACCACAAAGGTAGAATATAAAAAGACGAGAATACTTACTTTAAGTATGACAGCAAATCAGATTGTTGAAACCAGCTCAAAAGATTTTGTTGTTGGCATGGGGTATAAAATTGTAGACCTGAAACTGTTTGGTGCAGGGAAAAGCAAGAATAAAGTCAGCAATGACCTGAACATTCAGGCAGATTTTTCTATTCGTAACCAATCTGCATTAAGCCGCGATATTCAGGAGGCCTTAGCTCAACCAACCAGTGGTAATAAAGCAACCAAGTTTTCTTTATCAGCAGATTATACCTTCTCGAAATTGCTAACCATTCGTATGTATTATGACCGTCAGAAGAATACCCCGCTGGTATCTTCCGCTTCCTATCCGGTAACCAATTCCGATTTTGGATTTACGCTGAAGTTTTCTTTGACAAGGTAATTAGATAGCTTTGTTCCTCAAAATATTTGGATAAGATATAGCCAAAGCTGAAATTAATAATCTTTTCATTACGTTTTACGTCGTTTTATTGATTATATACTCTTATAGGATTATTCCATATTTATTGTAAACTATTTCAATACAGGAAGAATGAGCCTTGAAGCTAAATTGCTCTGATGAAATACTTTTATTGTAGATTTAACAAAATCACTCTTCTCACAATGGTATATATCTACAAATTTCTGCGGATTTCTATCTACTAACGGGAACCAAGAGCTCTGAATCTGAACCATTATTCTATGTCCTCTTTTAAATGTATGTGCTATATCAGCCAACTTAAATGATACGTCTACCGGAGTATTTGGGGGAAACGCTCTAGGACGTTCAAAACTATCCCGGAATTTTCCTCGCATCACATCTCCACGAATCAACATCTGGTAGCCATCCATCAAACTATTCTGTTTTTCTCCCATATTTTTAGGGTCGAAAGAAAAATCAACAGGGAATTCATCAATAAACTTTACTACAAAATCAGCATCTGTGCTAGAAATGCTAACTTTCAAATCGACAGTAATTTCTCCTCCAAGGGTTAAATCAGCGGCCAAAGGCTCTGTCTCAAACGAGATCACATCGGGACGACGGCTAGTAAACCTTTGATCGGCAGTCATGTAATCGGCCCCACGGCTGCGACTTGCCTTTTCTGAATACGGAACAGGGTGCAAGGGATCTGAAATATATTCGGTATAGGATTTTTTTTCAGTTGGTAGAGTAAACTTCAACGTACCTTCTTCTCTTAGATAAATCGGGGTTTCAACTACTTGCTTGCACGGCCATTCTGTGAATTTTCTCCATTGATTCTCTCCGGAAAAGAAAACCAAAACTCTGTTTTGGGAATCCACATTTCCTTTTTCTTTGAGGTAATAATTGAAAAACGAAAACTCAGCTTCATTCTGATAAAACTCTGCAAGCCCTCTTCCAAAGACAATATTACCTACAGAATTGGCCTCTTTTGACTTCCACTGCCCATGAGACCACGGTCCCATTATCATAGAAAGATTCGTACGAGGGCTCTGCTTTTTTATTGCTTTATATAGCCCCAAGGTGCCATATAAATCTTCAGCATCAAACAGACCACCTACTACGAAAACGGCCGGTTTAAGATTATAGCAATATCGGCGGCAATCGCGCGTTCTCCACCATGAATCATAATTAGGATGTGCCATTACATCATTCCAGAATTTTATACTGTCTCCCAACAAGCTTGTTATTTGCTTTACAGAACCTGATTTTAGAAAAAATGAATAATCATCATTCAAATAATAAGGTTTAGCTTGGGACTGGGTTGTTGTTAATGTTGTGCGTGGACGATCCAGAGAAGAAAGAAACCGAAATGAATCTTCGAGCATAAAAGCTCCGTTATGGTGAATATCATCGCCCATAAACCAATCAATAGCTGGTGCTTGTGCACAAATGGCACAAATGGCAGGATGATTACTCAAAGCTACCATTACAGAATAGAATCCAAGATAAGAGGAGCCTATGACTCCGACCCGACCATTATTGTCTGTGTTTTTTAAAAGCCATTCGACTGTATCGTACGAATCACTAGCTTCATCTATATCCTGCACAGTTTTCTTATCAGGGTTGAAAGGACGAATATTCACAAAATGACCTTCGCTCATCCATCTACCCCTTACATCCTGAATAACAAAAATATATCCTTCTCTTGAATAATTCCTCCATATATTCCAAAGATCTGAACTTATTTTTGTACCATAGGAGCCAACTTTATATGGAGTTCTGGTCAAAAGAATCGGATGTTTCTCTAATTTTGAAACTGGCTCGTAAATAGCTGTATAAAGCCTTACTCCGTCTCTCATTGGAATCATTACCTCTTTTTTTGTATAATTATTTCCAATCCAATCTGAATCAATTACTTGCGCACGACAAGTTATTAAAGAAGAGAGAAAAAATAATAGAAATAAAAGCTGTTTCATTGTTGATAAACTTTAGTGTAACTTTTTACATCATGAAATTTTTATCTACCGATCATTTCAAGGTTATTTATCTAAAAATCATCCTGATTAGTTCGGGAAGACATAAAACTAGGATGAATAAGCACAAATTTACATTTTTATTATAAATTATAGCCCACTCATCCTGACCAAAACAGACATCGGTAATTACTGCTGCTTCCTAATAATCAAGGTATCTGATTTATTGGAAGAATTATTTACTTTAAATTTTGCAACACTAATTGTATTATTAGTGGAGTCCACACTTAACGCCAAATAATTTCCAGCATATAAATTATTATATTTTATCACGCCTGTCTCACCTGATGTTTGTTTGGATATTAAGACCGAATCAAGATTTGACAGACTATCCTTAATATGAATATAATACAAGTTCACATAAGTTTTGAGCTTTGCATTTCCATCCGTCCCAAGAACCACCAGATTGTGATTATAATAATAAGGAACATCATTTTCGGTACATGCCATAGAAAAAGTTACAAGTCCTAAGGCGAATAATAATATTTTAATGTTTTTCATTTTCTCTTGTTTTATTACCAACCATAATTTTGAACTAATTGAGGAGCAATAGATGTTTCAGAAATTGGAATAGGCATTACATAAAAATTAATCTTAAACACTCTATTGCAAACAACTGTCCTCTTGTAGAAGCTCTCTCCGGCTGCTGAAATATCCATACCGGTAACTGTATTGCATTTGCTGGTATGAGCAATCAGCCATCTACGGGTATCATAGAAACGATGTCCTTCGTAAGCCATTTCAATCTTTCGTTCATTTTGGATTCTTTCCCGCAAACCATTTTTGGTCTTATCATTATCACGTAAAGGAAGTGATGGCATGCCAACCCGATTTCTTATTTTATTAATTGCATCATAAACCTCTTTCGATGGTCCGTTATATTCATTTAGGGCTTCAGCGTACCATAAATAAACATCTGCCAATCTGATTAACGGAAAGTTTCTGTATGAGGTAACAGGTTTACCCTTTATATTCTGTGTTGGAGCAACCCATTTCTGAACGTAGTAACCAGTTTTTGTATTTTGTCCGGATTTTCCCCAGCCATCCTGATTATTACCTAATGTAGTGATATATTCAGTAATCACATTACGTCCCAGATATGGCATTCCGTTAAAGAACTGATTTGTATAAAACCTAGGGTCACGGTTAAAATACATACTTCTAATATGAGCTTTCACTTTTGTCCAGGCATTATTTCTATAAACGTTCATGGTCGTATCAACATATCCCGTTTCTTTATAACCTGATTTTGGATCATTAATAGGCAAACCATTTTTCATTTCATAAGAATCAATCATTTCCTGCGGGGTACTTAATGCACCTGTACCACCATAATCGGCACCATTAGGAATCAGAGTTTTTTCATAAGTTGAGCTTCCACCAAGCTGTTTCCAGAAGATGTATTCACTAAAATCTCTCTGATAAAAGAGTGATTGCTGATTTGTGTTCAGGCTATATACTCCTCTTTCAGCCATGTCAATGACTGTTTTCGCTGCATCTGCCGCTTTCTTCCATTTTTCTTTATCATATTCTGTATTAAACAGCTTTTTACCATCAGTATTGGTTGTTGCAAGAATAGTCGATTTAATGGTGCTACCATCTACAGAAACAGGAACTCCATCAATCTCGCCTCCATTATATAATGGACTGGCAGCATAGAGTAGCGCTTTTGCTTTTAAAGCCAAAGCTGCCCCTTTAGTAATATGACCAAAATATTGTGCTTCATAGGTCTCAGGCAATTTTGCCGCAGCCGAATCACATAAACTTGTAATAAACTCAACCACTTCGTCTGTACTGCTTCTGGGAGTATTCAATATCTTATCATTATCATTTATTGAATAACAGTCTTTAATAAGTGGAACAGCACCAAATTTCTTAAAGAGCTCAAAATAGTTAAAAGCAATCATGAATTTCGCTTCGGCTTTATATACAGGGATTAGGAAATTCACATACAAATCGTACTTGTTATTATCCTTAATAGGCACATTATCTATGTTTTTAAGGAAATGGTAAGCAACATGTATATTCTGATAACAGGCATTAAAGTTTCCTAATGGATTTGTTGCAGCATTCCACGAACCACCATCATAAAGACGGGCATTTGATTGGTTCCAGTTATGGTAAGCCTCATCACTGGCAGCTGAAACATTCATGCCATTACTTCCGCTTGTCGGATCGAAATCAACCGGTAAATCTTGAAACAATGCAGCGTTTTCTTTCTCTGCTTGCATAATATCAGAAAGTAAATCATCTTCTGTATAGAATTCAGTGGGAACCACATCCAGATAATTACATGAATTAAGCAAAAGAACACTTATAATAGAAATAAGAAACAGGGGGATTCTTACTTTACCTCTATTGTTTATATATTTATTCAACATAATACTCTATTTAAAAAGTTAGACTTAAACCTAAATTATACGTTTTCATTAACGGATATGATGGAGAACCATCATCCTCTTCGGGGTCAAATATCTTCAAGCCGGTAAAGGTGAGCAGGTTATTCCCATTAAGGTATATTCTCATGTTTGATATTCCATATTTCTGAATCAAGCGCTTAGGCATACTATACCCTAATTCAACATTCTTCAGTCTCACATAATCTCCACTCTTGAACCACGCAGTAGAATATGCACAGTTGTTGGCGTTTTTTTCACTCATAGCCCGAGGATACTTTGCATCGCGATGTTCGGGTGTCCAGTAATTATTATCGTAATCAGCAAAAATCTGTCTGAATTCGTAGTTTGTTCCAAATAGAGAATAACTTAGGGTGTTGACTGTTCTTCCGAAAGCTCCCTGAAACAGAGCGGTAAAATCAAAATTCTTATATTGTGCCGCAACTGATGCACCCATTATCTGAGTTGCTTCAGAAACCTTGCCTGTATAAGCCATGTCATAACTATCAATTACCTTGTCGTTATTAATATCCTTATACTTAATATCGCCCGGTTGAACATTACCAAACTGAGACTGATCTGCCGAGTTCTTTATTTCATCATAACTCTGGAAATACCCGTCCGCTATATAAGCCTTCTTCTCACTAATCTGACGACCTGTGTACGATTGCCATGGACGATTAGGCATGGGAACTTCAAGACATTTTTTAATTTTGTTTTTAGCGAAGGTATAAGTTCCTTTAACTTCATATGTAAAATCACGGTTTAACTGATTGCGGTGACTCACTTCAAAATCGAATCCCTTATTATCAACAATACCGGCATTGATTTTTGCAAAAGAACTTAGTCCTAATAGTCCTGAAGCAGTTGCACTACTTGAGGTGTATATGTTGTCTCTGCGTTCGTAAAAAATGTCTCCTGTAAAAGACAATAAACCTTTATTTATAGTCAAATCGATTCCGACATCGTATTTTGTTGCCTTTTCCCAGGTTACGTTCATATTTCCCACACTTGAAATTGTAGCTCCGCTAACAGATGTCTGATAGTTATCTCCAAATTTATATGAGCCGTCATTTAAGTTCCATTTTGATTGATAAGCGAAGCGTGTACCACTATCTTGATTTCCTACCTGACCAGCAGACACTCTCAGCTTTAACAGTTCAAGCCATGAACTTGTTCCTTGCATAAACTCTTCTTTATTTACATTCCAAGATGCTGAGAAAGAGGGGAAGAAACCAAAACGATGATCCTTAGCAAAGTTTTCGGAACCGTTGTATCCGAAATTCACTTCAGCAAAATATTTATCTTTATGGTTGTAGGTAACACGTCCCACAAGTCCTTGTTCACGATAAGGCATTGCCGCAATAGCATCTGTTCCTCTCTTATTTTGGTCGGACATTCTGTATAACAGCATACTCGAAATGCTGTTATTGGCATCAATCTTCTTATTGTACATTAAAAAAAATTCAGGGGTAATTGTATTGTACCAATCTGGAGTGGCCTCTGAATAGCCCAAGAATTCGTCTCCTTGAGAATATACTTCATATTTATCATTTCCCATATAGGTGTATGAGTAATAGTTCTTGGTTCTTGTAAACCCGGATTTATTATAAGCATCATATGAGAATCGAACCTTGGCAGAAAGACCATGCAAAATCTTATCTAAATCGGCAGTTAACCCAACAGTTCCTTGCAAATATGAATTATAATACCTCTGATAACCACTATGAACCAACATACCGTAAGGCTGACTATCAGAATGTCCGCTCTGAGAAATGGATCCGTCCGGGTTTTTCACAGGGAATACCCAAGAAGGTGTCGCTCTCATTGCTGTAAAAATCGTATTAACATCATAACCGGGATAATTACGGCGTCTGACAATTGTACTTAAATTAATCTCACCGGTTAACCAAGGGCGTATTTTCAGGTCGATATTTGAACGGAAATTAAATCTCTTTTCATTTGCCTGAGGGTTATAGCCTTCAGCATCGCCTGTATGATTGTATATCCCCTCATCATCTAAAAAAGAACCGGCAATATAGTATTTTATATTCTTAGTACCTCCGGAAACATCAATGTTTGCATTTGTTCTAAAGGACATATCTTTCAACAATTCAGAATTCCAGTCTACATCAGGATAAAGGTATTTATAATCTGCCGGCTGAGACTGTGAACGGTCATATCTGGATATGTATTCATCAGTAAAAATACTAGCTTCAGAAACTCTTCCATCATTGATTAACCCTTGACGATAAACTTTCAGATAATCGTAAGAATGCATATATTTCAACTTCGCAGTAGCTGTTCTGGCAGCTCTTTCCACATTAATGTTAATCACTGGTTTATTTGATTCTGTCCCTCTTTTTGTGACTACCAACACAACTCCGTTCGCACCTTTCACACCATAAATAGCTGTTGCAGAAGCATCTTTCAAGATAGTAATCGATTCAACCTGGCTCGGTTCTATAAAATTGAATCCGTCACGTGGAATTCCATCCACCAAGATTAAAGGATTATTACTGGAAGAATAGGTAGCAGCCCCTCTCAGACGTAAGGTTGACCCATCGGCTCCCGGTTCTCCGGATGATTGACGAGCCAGCAATCCGGGCAACCGTCCAACTAAAGCATTTGATAAATCGGTTACTGCAGATTGTTTCAGCGCTTTAGTCTGTACTGTTGAAACAGCTCCGGTCAAGGTAACTTTTCGCTGAATTCCATAACCTACAACAACAACTTCATCCAATGACTTGTCTTTATTCTCCAGGTTAATCGTGATGTCTTTTTTATTTGCGACACGAACTTCTTTACTTACATAACCTATATAAGAAGCAACCAAGATGTCTCCAACTTTGGTTTTAATGCTAAAATGACCATTAATATCAGTTGAAGCTCCAATTGAAGTTCCTTTCACACCGACAGTAGCACCAATTAATGGCTCTCCCCCCATGTCCAAAATATTTCCACTTAATAAAAATTTCGACTTATTGTCTGTCTGAGCTGTAGCATATATACTAAAGAAAATAAATCCTACAATAAGAAAAAGGATTTTAGATAATTTATTCTTCATAATTATAGATTTTAAGACTTCATTTAAAAGATCTTATACACACCATATGAAACAGGAGCTGAATGAATTTGTAAAGCTCCATTCTTTATAAACATATTACAAGAAGTAGATTGAATTAACGATTTAACAGATTTCGCCTGAGTACCATAGTTCATGGATACTTCTTGAAGCTGATTTGACGGGTTAATTACAACAATGATCGTTTCATTGCCAGACTTTCTTTCATAAACCAAAGGATACACCTTATCTCCTACCGACAAGAATTTCATCTCACCATTTGCCTGCAATGCACTCTGAGATTTTTTCAATTGTATCATTCGGCGGGTAAACGAAAGCATTGAATTCGGATCGTTTTTCTGCGTTTCAACATTCGGAAAATTGGAAGAAGAATCAATTGGCAAATACAATTTTTCAGGAGAACAATTTGAGAATCCTGCATTTTTAGATTTACTCCATTGCATAGGTGTTCTACTACCCGCACGATTGATTGTTGTGACGCTTCCTTCTTTTTCAGGAACATTTTCCAGGAATTTCATTCCAACCTCATCTCCATAATATACTAAGGGAACTGTAGGAAGGGTGAGCAAGAATGCCATCACTGTTTTTATTTGAGGTACCGTATTTCGAGGGCCACAACAAGGGCGCTGGCGGTCGTGATTAGTAGTAGGTACACAAATATAACCGCTGTTTTTTACAGCATCTAATTGATTTACCAGAAAATCAGCAAATTTCTTTGAATCGCCCTTACCGTTCAAGTCGAAATAACAATCTAACAAGGGTTTGGACTTCATCTTTATATTATAAAATAGCTCTGCATAACCACTCGTAGATGTTTGAAAAATAAAGTCAAGAGGAAATCCAGCCTTATTAGATTCACTCGGTGCACCCCATTCAGGCAGTAATGCAAATTCAGGGTATTTCTTTTGCATATTACTTATAATATCATTCCATAGCTTATTAGTTTCCACCCATTTTTTATCATTTTTAATCAATGAAGGAGCCATATCAACCCTAAAGCCATCGCATCCCATACTCATCCAATAATCCATGATATTAATAAGTTCTTGCTTATTTTTCTGTGGTCCTTCTGCAGTAACAGGCTGTTCCCATGGATGATTCGGGTCTGGATTTGCAAAACCAAAATTCAAAGCTGGTTGGCAATCAAAAAAATTCTTCATGAAGGTACCATTCCTTTCAAAATGACCCGAGACAAACTTCTTAGGCTTAATTGTACTGTCATTTGTCCAGATATATCTGTCTGTATATTCATTTTTTTCTTTCCGTTGAGAAGCCTTAAACCAAGGAGATTCAATGGATGTATGCCCCGGAACCAAATCAAGAAAAACTCTTATTTTTCTTTTATGAGCTTCATTGAAAAGCCTCTTCATGTCATTGTTAGTACCATATCGTTTAGCAACTTTGTAATAATCAATCACATCATAACCGGCATCCATAAAAGCCGATTCAAAACATGGGTTAATCCAGATAGTGTTGCATCCAAGCCATTTTATATAATCCAGTTTTTCAATGATTCCCTGAAGATCACCGATTCCATCATTATTCGTGTCTTTAAAACTTTGCGGATAGATTTGATAAAAAATTGCATTTTTTAGCCATGTCGGCGAAGAGGTTCGAAAGTTGTTTGCTTTTATTGATAATGCAACCGACATTAACAATAAAACTGAAATTTTAGTTTTTTGTAGTAAATTCATAGCCAATTTGAGTTTTTAGGTGATAAATAATTATATGCTTATCGAGTAATTATCAATGTTTTATCTAATGTAAAAATAACTTTAAAGTCAAAATTAAAGATCTCAATTTCACAGATGATCATTTGGAGAATGTTACACACTACTGCAGGTCGAACAACCTAAATGAGATATAGATTCCACATTTTTTAAAGAGAAAAGAATAATTAAGAAAGAGGTATTTATTATTCATAATAAAATATGTCTGTAATTTATAAGAGTTAACAATATTCTAAACTTTCGTTCTTTGCATTTATTCATATATATAATATATAAACTTTATATCGATGACAAATATATATCAAATGAAATTAAAAGCAAAACAAAAAACATAATATTTTTCGTTTTACATTCATTTATTTTCGTTTTGCATCTTTTTTTTAATAACATAAAGAGAAAATAGCAACCATTAAATTTCAGAAATCCTACTCAAAATTGACAAATTGGCCAATTCTACAGCATTCATATAGTAGTTTACATAATAAGAGTCGTTTCAATAGAAGCATAAACGAAACATAAAGAAACTAATAAAAATAGAAATTGTAAATCAGTAAATCCTCAAATCTAGCGTCTAACATCATCAAACTCAGCGCACTTGGTATTATTTAATCAGAAAAATCGGTTATTGAATGCTTCAGAATTAGAAAATATTGTCAGAAATACTCCTTAAAAGACTAAAAAATAAAAGATTTCACTCTCTAAATCTATACATAGTACTATTTAAGCGCAACTGAAGCTTTAGATTTCGCACGATAATTTTGATTGATAAAAAACAATTTATTTCCGAACCAAGAACTTTATATTTTTTGGATTGTTTTGCAATTTGTCCATTAATAAAAGCAGTGTACACTCAGGTGCTAAAGTTTTTTGCACCTGAGTGTACACATTACTTAAGAACGAATATTAAGAATGTCCTGATCCAAGTTTAAAAAAATAATTGTTCAATGATTATTTTTTTCATTTCAATGACAAATTATATACGTTTTTTTTTCCAAGCCCACACCAGTGATGGTTAATTTCTTCCATTTATCAGGCAATACAGATTTAACTTGCACAATACCTTTATCAGTAATGTTCAATCCTCCAAAACCCATCAGCACACTTTGCAAAACACCGCCTGCCCCTGTTACGAAATAAGGATTTTTCCCTCCTTTTGTTTCAGCTATCACCCTGAAAGGTGGATTCAGATTGGGTTCATAAGCATCATTAAACCATTTGTATGCTTCTTTGCTGTTGCCTAAGCGGGCATTTAACAATGAAAAAATTGCCTGAGTCATGGCAGGAGTACCCGAATACGGAACCCGTTTACTGTAATATTCCAGATCTTTCTTAATTTGATTGACATCGGTAATTTCTGTCAATGGATATGCCAGGAGGTTCACATCTGCCTGTTTAATTTTTGCGCCGTTGAAAGCAGAATGTTCACTAGTAACTCCGTCCGGCATTTTCACAATCGGAATGCCATTTGCGACCTTTTTCCAATCCGGGTTTGCTTTTATGCCCAACAATTTAGCTGTAATTATCGCATATTGCAGATTAGCTTTTGCTACTGCATTCGTAAATGCATTGTTATCCACATTTTCAGCCCATTCATCAGCACATACCACGTTCTTAATATCGTACTTACCCGATTTGTTTTGTTCCACACGACTCACCCAGAAATCGGCAGTGGCAGAAAGGATAGGCCATCCTTTTTCTTTCAGCCAAATTTTATCTTTGGTTACACAATAATAGTTCCAAAAAGCCAATGCCACACATCCGGTAATGTGGTGTTCAAACGGACCGGTCAAAGCGGTAACAGGTGTTTCTTCCTCACCGGTGAGTGCACTTTCCCAAGGATACATAGCACCTTTAAACCCATGTGAAAGAGCATTGCGCTTGGCTGCATCCAAACGTTCGAAACGATAATCTATCAGAGACTTTGCTATTTCGGGCTGAAGAACCAAGTAAACCGGGAACATCCAGACATCGAAATCCCAGAACACATGCCCGTTGTACCCCAATCCTGATAAGCCCATAGGCGAAGGAGCAAACGAACTCCCTTCACGGGCGAACGAGTAGAGATGATACAGCATGCTGTGAATATCTTGTTGCGACTGCTCATCTCCTTCTATCTGAATGTCGCTTTTCCAGAGAGTAGTCCAAGCCTTTTCATGCCCCTGAATCAACCTGTCGCGACCTTCCAGCCGAGCAAAAAGAGTGAGACGCTCTGCTTCATTAAGTGGATCTTTGGTAAAAGCAGAGGAGATTGAAGAACCTACAATGCAGAAAGAGAACGTCTCACCGGCTTTTATGCTTCTGCTGAATTTCATCAGATGCACATCTCCATCGTAGATAAGCTTTGGTTTCTGAGTATTGCTTTCTGCAAACATGATATTAGTGGAGGAACAAAGTAACAATTTACCTGTGGGACTCTGTGCAGTAGAAGTCAGTAATTCAATCTTACCTTGTGGGCTATTGATCTTATCATGATACTTATTCACAGATTTGAGTGCATCTGTTGTTTCTATAATATTTGCAGCATCAATGGTTAAATTTTTCCGCGCGGTTATCCTTACATCCATCAACACACAAAACGGGAGCTGACGTAGAGAGTAGTATGTGTAACTTACACTAGCCCTGTCCTGATAATCAAAAACGGTTATAAATGCTGCTTTCTGCATATCAAGTTGTTGCTTGAAATTACTCACCGACTTTACATCGACAGCTTCTCCGTCTATCCGCAATGACATATTCAGCAAATTAAAGCTATTTAGATAATTATTCACCCTACGTTTATAGAAGTCGTAAGTTCCAGCAAGAACCACATTCTTCAGTTTAAATGGTTCGGGTGATGATACCAGACCAATAACTCCATTGGCCGCTGTAATTCCATAGTAGTTGGACGAATCAATCTTATCCGCCTTAATTATCCATGGGTCTGCTTGTGCAAACAATTGCGTAACTGTTAATATTAGAAGCAGAGTCGACAAAATAATCCTTCTTTTTATTGGGAATGCAATTTTCATATTGTACTAAATTTATTGTAAACTATTTCAATACAGACAGAATAAGCCTTGAAGCTAAATTTTTCTGGTGAAACACTTTTATTGTTGATTTAACAAAATCACTCTCCTTACAATGGTAGATATCCACAAACTTTTGCGGATTTCTGTCCACCAATGGGAACAACGAACTCTGAATCTGAACCATCATGCGATGTCCTTTCTTAAATGTATGTGCTATATCGGCCAACTTAAATGATACGGTTGTGGATGCATTGGGAGTAAGCGCTTTAGGCCGCTCAAAACTATCCCTAAATTTTCCTCGTATCACATCTCCACGAATCAACATATGGTAGCTAGCCATCAAACTGTTCTGTTTTTCTCCGATTTTTTTGGGATCGGAAGAAAAATCAACAGGGAATTCATCAACAAAATTTACTACAAAATCAGTATCTGTAGTAGAAATGCTCACACGACGCTCTTCCGATCTCGATTTTTTTGGGATCGGAAGAAAAATCAACAGGGAATTCATCAACAAAATTTACTACAAAATCAGTATCTGTAGTAGAAATGCTCACTTTCAAATCGACAGTAATTTCTCCACCAAAGGTTAAATCAGCAGCCAAAGGTTCTGTCTCGAACGAAATCACGTCCAGAGGACGGCTAGCAAACATAACATAGAATTTTTTCTATTCTTTTTTGATGACGGCCGCCTTCAAAATTTGTAGAGAAGAACTCAGTCATAATATGATCGGCTGTTGTCGTGTCGATAAAGCGACCCGGCATAACCAGAATATTAGCATCGTTGTGCTGACGGGCAAGATGTGAGATCTCCGGTGTCCAGCAAAGTGCGGCACGGATACCCTGATGCTTGTTCAACGTCATGTTAATGCCATTACCACTACCGCAGATAGCAATACCCGGATAACATTCGCCATTTTCTATGGCTGATGCCATCGGATGTGCATAATCTGCATAATCGCAACTGTCTGTTGTGTACGTTCCAAAGTCTTTGTATGCCCAACCCTTGGCTTCGAGCCAGCTCTTAACGAACTGTTTCAGTTCAAAACCTGCGTGGAATACTTTTGACTTACCATACTCGACCGCTTTCGGTCTTACAGACTTCATCCCTATCCGGTTCGGGTTAACAGTCTTCTCAATCCAATAGATGGTTCCCACGAAACTCAGTGACCGAATTGCCGTCCTTCCACGCCGAACGCGAACGACTTTATCCGAGCTAAAAGGCTTTAGGAACCCCATTAGCAACCTCGATGGGAGTTGGATCTGCCAAGAAGTCGTACGCCTAGACCTACGTCGAAAGACTCGGCGGTTTCGCGGTAGAAGCTTATAGGACAAAAGACGAGTGCAAGTCCGACCAACAAAGTGGTCTCAAGTCTTGCGAAAATCGACTCGCCCTACGTCTCTTAACCCACTCGTGCTGCTTTTTTCGGTCACTCTTACGTAAACGGAACTCAACTGCCAGTAAGGATACGTGTCGCCGGATGTCCCGAGCGCAGATCGAAAGGACTCCCGTACGAATAGAACCAACTTGGCGTCTTCTTCGGTCAAACTGCGGACGCCGCTGAAAACATAGCGAAGCAGGAACACACTACTTCAAGTGAATTCTTCCGACTATTTTCGTGCCACCCGTCCGGAAGGAAGTCCGGTGAAAATTGGAGTTTTGAAAGGTACTTATGGCACGTTGCTTTTGCTAACATCTAACCACCCTTTTCATCAGCCGTAGAGTTACCCGGACTTCTGTCGAAAGTCCGATTTGTTGGAACCAATTGATAAACTTCGGCGCCGATTACGGCCCAAAAAAACAGGACGATGCTGAGTGGAGCATTTATTTTGTCGAAACTTAGTACGTGAAAGTGATTTTTAGTTTAAAATAAAGGTAAAAACATATCTCGTCTTAATTAATGCAAACATTATAGTGAAGTAGCCCGTTTGTTTCCGCCTCCACGCTTACTTCTTTACTTCTGTTTGAGGGTTGGATTTGCGTTGGACGGTCCGGTAACCTATAAGTGCGGTTTTGACGTTTCGTAGGTTAAGCGTGACCAGAATAAAATACGCATGTCGAACGCTCTTTCCTAAATTAATGTTTAAATTATGTTGTAAACAAACCTCTCTACCTCAAGCGGCAAATGCTTGCGTAGCTATCTAATAAAACATAATCAACAAAGAATTCATTATACTAGGTCATTTGAACTTCCGGAACGTCCACGGTTCCATCCATAAACACGACCTTACGTAAACGCCTAAGAGACGTGGAATGTTCCAAGAACTGCTTTTTCGAACAAAAGTGTCGAGTCTTGCACATGTTAGTCCAATTCCGTTACAATATTAGATTGTATTTGACTTTTTGTCTATTTTTACTTTTGATAACCATAAACCGAGGCTA
>JGI20225J20221_1001593_pt2 | contig 22002 bp, 17 predicted proteins | sample BioMet4_FD_20221 | JGI IMG/M metagenome (IMG submission 20221)
GATGAGCGCCGGGCAGCCATGAGCGAGAGGATGCGCCAGATAAGAGGTGAAAAGAAATGGCCAAAACAGTAACCACAATTCCGGCAACGCTGACACGTTTTACTGCGACGCCACTGAACGAGCAGAAAAAGCGACGCACAGCCGCTTACGCCCGTGTCTCCACCGACAGCGACGAGCAGTTCACCAGCTACGAGGCGCAGATCGACTATTACACCAACTATATCAAGGGCCGCGACGATTGGGATTTTGTGGGTGTTTATACCGACGAGGGCATTACAGGCACGAACACCAAAAAGCGCGTGGGCTTTAAAAGTATGGTCACCGACGCCCTTGATGGTAAGATCGACCTGATCGTCACCAAGTCGGTCAGCCGCTTTGCCCGCAACACGGTCGACAGTCTGACCACCGTACGCAATCTCAAGGAAAAAGGTGTGGAGATCTACTTTGAGAAAGAAAACATCTGGACGCTGGATTCCAAGGGCGAGCTGCTGATTACCATCATGAGTTCCCTCGCACAGGAAGAGTCCCGCTCCATCTCGGAAAACTGCGTCTGGGGCCAGAGGAAGCGCTTTGCAGACGGGAAGGTCACCGTTCCGTTTGGCCATTTCCTTGGCTACGACCGGGGACCTGATGGCAACCTTGTCCTGAATGAAGCGGAAGCCGTTATTGTAAAGCGCATCTTCAGTATGTTCCTACAGGGCATGACGCCCTTCGGCATCGCATCCCAACTCACCGCTGATGGCATACCGTCGCCGGGACACAAGGAAAAGTGGAACGCTGGCACCGTCCGGCACATGCTTGAAAACGAGAAGTACAAGGGCGACGCGCTCCTGCAGAAAAGCTATACCGTGGACTTCCTCACGAAAAAGAAGAAACAGAATAACGGTGAAATCCCGCAGTATTATGTGGAAGGAAACCATAAGGCAATCATAGCGCCAGCTGTTTTTGAGGCGGTTCAGCGTGAGCTTGAGCGGCGCAGCAATGGCCGAAACCGGCACAGCGGCGTCCACCTTTTCTCCGGGAAAATCAGATGTGGACAGTGCGGGAGCTGGTATGGCTCAAAGGTCTGGCACTCCACAGATAAGTACCGGCAGGTCATCTGGCAGTGCAATCACAAATTCGACAACGACGAACGCTGCGCCACGCCACATCTTACCGATGATGAAATCAAAGCGTTCTTCATTTCGGCGGTCAACAAGCTCCTGCCAGAGAAAGGCCGCATCATTAAAACCTTCGACACCATTAAGTCGACAGCTTTCGACACCAGCGACCTCAACGCTGAGAAAACGGCACTCGAACAGGAAATGGTGGTCATTTCCGAAATGATGCAGCAGAGCATCTACGAAAATGCCCGTGTTGCACTTGACCAGACCGAATACCAGAAACGCTACGACGGCCTGACGGAGCGCTTCGGGAAAGCAAAGGCCCGTCTTGAGGAAGTAACCGCCGCCATAAGCGACAAAGCCACCCGGCAAGCGACAATCGAGGACTTCCTAAAAGAGCTGCAGGCTCTGGACGGCATGGTTACCGAGTTCGACCCGATGCTCTGGGTCAGCCTTGTGGATTTCATCACGGTCCACAGCAAAAGCGATGTGCGGATTACCTTTAAGGACGGGACCGAGATAAGAGCGTAAAGCACGAAAGCGCTTCACTCAATGCACGACGTGCGGACGGCTTTCCCAATTCGACAATTCCGGCTGCCAGTATCCAGCCCATTCTTTCGTTTCTGCGTATGCAGCGCTGTTGGTAGAGAAAAAAGCGGCATACACTGACTATCGGCAGGCCCGCGACGAGATGAAAGATCTGCTGACCGTCAAGGCCAATGTGGACCGTTTACTCGGCACCGATGGACGCGTTGCGGAAAAAGGAAAAGAGCATGAACAGCGCTGAGCTGTCCATGCTCCGGAAGCGTCCGCAGGACGCGCAGCCGCACAATTTATTGTGCGTTCAAATGGGATTGGGGGCATTGCCCTCCAACAAGCAAATGCAAAGTGGGTCCCGCTTTGCCCTGCTTGCCACTTTTGTTCGAATCCATGATTACAACTTAAATCAGCATGGATTGCTGGCTTCAACACATACTTCGTCTTGCTTTCCGTTCATTAGGAAAGACAATAGTTGTGTCCTGCTTTTCGTACCCGTTTTTTTGAGTATCCTACCCACGTGAGTTTTCACAGTGACCTCGCTGATGAACAAGCTTTGAGACATTTCCGTAACGGTCATGCCACGGAGAATCAGTTCGAGTACCTGCTCCTCACGTCCCGTCAGTGCGTATTGCTGAGCCAACACTGAAACATCAAGGGGCTGCGAATAAGAAAGCAGACCAATTTCCTTTTCCTGTTCTGATTGCGGTATATGTAGTTCAGCTCCGACTTCTTCTGTATTTACAGAAACGGTTCCGGCCTCCAGCGGGGCCAACTGCATGATGTATCTTTTCCTGATACTGCGATAAACGTATCCTGCAATAATCAGAAATACATTAGACAAAAGAATACCTGTTGCCACAACTGGGAGCGCCCCATATTCTCGGAGAATCGGCTCCAGAAAATTTGACGGTTTGAGCAAATAAGTCATTGCATACGCAAAAGAAAAAAGCACAGGTGCCGCTCGGATATCTCGGGTACTGTCAAGAAAAATCAATTTCATCGCTGTTTCCAGCCCACCGTATCCGATTTGTACAACAAGGAAAGCAATAAAGAGCGGTCTGCTGCTTTGACCTTGTAAATATAGAATTCCTACGAGCCCAAACAGCACCACCATGACCGACGCAAAAAAAGGCGCGCTTCCATTCAGTCTGTCGTACAGGAACCCTGCCGCAATGATNCCGGCTGCNTGAAAATAAAGATAATTGACAAACATCTCTTCCTGCGGAAACCACCGTATGGAAGAAACGGAATCTTGAAAGCTCAGGCAAAAGGCATAGCACGCGGCGATGGAAATCAGGAAAAACCCAAGCAACATAAAAAAGCGCAGGGCTTCCGAAACATTGTCGGGCCGAACAGAAATCGCTCTTGAGGAAAAGCCGGAAAGTTTCCAGAAAGCAACGCCTGCCGGGAAAAGGAAAATCGCGGCCAGAATATTTACGGTAAAATTAGGAACGCTTGGCAAAGACAATACAGAGGACAGGACCGCCGCGAGAAGTAGCCCGCCTCCAATACCGGATGCGAGCAGTTTTCCCCTGCTGCCGAACGGTATCTCTTTATACAATAAGTATTGGGGGAAAAAGAGAAATACGCCTGAGCACAGCCCCGCGAAGAGACACAGCGGAGGAAAGGTAGACGTTGGAATAAACAGGAGTAAAAACGAGACAAGGAATAAGCCGCACAGCGCGGCCTTCGGTATAAGAATGCCCTTTTCCAAAAAATCCGGCCATATACTGAAAACAAGCGCCACACAAAACAGTCCGGCGATAATCCCGGAGGAGTAGAACGAATAGCCGCTGGAAAGCGACGGCGACCCTCCGTGAGCGCCGAGATAATGGTTTAGCATTTGATACCAGAGATTATTCCATAAATAAAAAGAAGCATTCCCCAAAACACAGGCCAGGGGGATGCTTTTTACTTTTTTTGTAATAAGCATAACAACACCTTTTCATCAACCCGTATTATCAGCAGTATACCATACAGCGCGAAAAGCCTCAATCATCCGAAAGTATTTTTTTACAGAAAAATCTCTAATTCTGTCGGTTTCAGTCAAAATGATACCTTCGTATAATAGACAATTCCCGGCTTACTTACTACCATAAAGCTATGATTTCATAAAGGAGGAGTGGAGAATTATGGGTATACGGGGAGGCACTGTTTCCCAAAGCTATACGGCGCAGTATGAAATACTGTGGAGTGCGATTCAGGAAACGCTTGAGGCTCTAAAAGCCAAAATCGAGCACAGCGATTATTCAGCCGGAGTAATCATTGCTACGACCGGTCTGAATTTCTGGTCGGCGGGAACGAGGTTTACTATTTCCGTTCGGAATGTCGGTAACAGTACCACGGTTGAAATCAGCGCAAAGCCCAAAAACAAAATTACCGTCGTGGATTACGGTCAAGGCACAAGAGAAATCCAGAGGATTTTTCAGCAGCTGGAAGAAATCCTGGCATCTGCCGCATCAGATAGGACGCATAAGGAAAATGAAATAACATGTCCGGCCTGCGGAGCAAAATTAGCGAAGGATGCAAAATTTTGTCCGGAATGCGGCCGAAAAATGGAGGAATGAAGAATGGAGCTGCGAGAAACGGAACGCTTCTATACGTGCGAAAGTGAGAAATTTGATACGCTGTCGGCCTATCTCGAAGATACGTACCGAAAAAAAGGCTACGAGGTGCAGACCGTACCGACCGGTCAAAGCGAATATGTCGTACAAATGAAAAACGAAAGCACTCTGAAAAACCTGACCGGACTGTCGGAGGCGCTGTCGGTTTCCGTCCGTAAAGCGGAGAACGGGCTTCACATCTGTGTCGGAAAAGCGCGGTGGCTGGATAAAGTCGGCGTAGGTCTTTTCGGAACCTTTGTGATTCTGGCTCCGCTGCTGGTGACGGCCGGCTACGGTGCGTACAAGCAGTACAAGCTTGTGGACGAAGTATGGGCGTGCGTGAATTCTTATATGGGATCTTCCGGGACGGCGGCTTGTCCGTTTTCCGAAGAGCCGACACCTGATCGCGGCGTAAAACATTGCCCGGCCTGCGGGAAAGAGAACGCCGCCAGCGCGAAATTCTGTGTGGAGTGCGGCGCGGCGATGTCGCTCAGTTGTCCCACCTGCGGCGCAACGCTCACGGAAAAGTCGAAATTCTGTCCAGAATGCGGAGCAAAACTTAACAGTTAAAGAGGAGGATATTTCAAATGCAATTGAAAAAGAAGCCAGTCAAAAAACTAATGGCATATATATTGACAGCCATGATGCTACTGACATTGATTCCGGTTATACCGGCTTATGCAGTCGAGGGAGGGACTTATGTATCGGGGCCAATCACTGCGAATACTGAATGGACAGCAGGAACCTACAGACTTGAGGATGCAAGCGGTACGCTAACGGTCGCAGAGGGCGCTACTCTTACAATCGACGCGGGTGTGACTGTCGTCCTCGGCGCGGCAAGCTACACCAACGAAGAAACGCACACGCTCGCCACAACGTTAGCTGTCAACGGAAGTTTGATTGTGAACGGTACAAGCGCTCAGCCTGTCGTGTTCACATCTAATTCACCAAACGCAGCTTCAATGACCGGGAATGATTGCTGGAGTACCATTACCGTCAAAAGCGGCGGCAACGCGTCATTTTCGTACGCAACTTTTGACAGAGGCGGCAACAACGCTGGAACAAATGCCTCCGTGCAGGCTGAAAGCGGTGCGAAATCGCTCAGCTTCAGCCACTGCACCTTTCAAAACGTCTGCACCGGAAAAGGAGCTGTGGATTTCGCATCATACACTAATGTGAATGATGTCACGCCGAATCTCGGCATAGACCACTGCACCTTCACCGGCAGCATGGCGTTTGCCGTACAGGCAAGCGGAGGGAACTACGATGACACCGCGACAGCCAGTGTGACAAACAATAGCTTTACCGGAATCACCGGAACGGCGCTACAGTTGGGGCCGTTTAAAACGGCGGTTGTCACTGGCAATACCTTTAATGCGGCTGGAAGCAACGACACGGCTGTAAAGTTTGAGGGTGCGGCAATAGATGACATAAATCATCACGCGCTGACACAAAGCATCACCTTTAGCGGGAACACATTTAACGGCGGCGGCTCGCTGGCGCAGTACCCTGTCTCCGCACCGGGCAGTTCCTTCATCGACGCCGATGCGGACGGAACCACAACGACCAGCGGTTACGCAGCCGGATACGAACGTTTCGCCCTGAGGGGCGGCGACTGCGCCGGTTCCGCCTGTACGCTGGGAAAAACCGGGCTTGACTACCTGCTTGCCCCGCAAGCGAAAGTATATGTGACCAGCGGAGCTGCTCTGACGGTTAAACCCGGCGTAACGGTGCGCTTTGCCACGACGGCTCAAGCGTCCGATACACCGCAAATCGTAGTGAATGCCGGGGGGACCTTTAACCCACAGGGAACGGCGACAGGCCCCATTACCTTCCGAACAGACGCGGATATCACGAACGTCACGGCCTTTCCCGCTCACTCCGCCACGGGACGGAGCGGCGTGATCCTTTATTCTCAGCCGAGCGGCAGTATTAACGTGTCATACTGTGATTTTACCGGATTACGGGACGCGATATATGTACAGTATACCAACAGTTTAACGGCAGTGAATGTGGCGAACTGCGCTTTCGCAGGCTGCGGAAATGAAAGCTCTGCCGTCGGTGCGCTGACCTTTGAACAGGCCGGTTCGGGAGCCGGAACAGATATAGGCATTCAAAACTGCACCATTACTGACAGCGTATACAGCGGCATTTACCATGTTATGAAAAGCGGTGTGACCAGCGGGTCGGCAAAGCTTACCGTTTCCGACTGCGTCATTCGGGGCAGCGGCGCTGGAACAGGTGGAGAAATTGATGAAAACGCCATCAGCATCGTGGGTGGAAAGTTCGCGGCGGATGGCGTCAAGGTGGAGCGCACGCTGCTCAGCGGCAACGCCGACAACGGTCTTTACTACGGCCCTTCGGCACCTGCTGTGAGCTGCGTAAACGACACGGTTACGGCAAATGGGAAAAACGGCATTATGACAGATTATTCCGGCGCATGCACTGTCAAAAATTCTATTCTGTATGGGAACAACACCGGCTCGGGTTCTTATTATGATCTAGAAGCTGTTTTGCCGTCCGCCGTAACCTATTCCTGTGTAGGTACAAAGTCCAGCGCAAACAATTTGGGTACAGGCTGCTTGACACTTGGAACCGATCCTAAGTTTAACAACGCCTCCAATGGCGATTATACGCTAGCATCGGACAGCCCCTGCAAGGCGGCGGGCGAAGACGGCGTGGATATGGGATATATACCCGGAACTGGCGGCTCCGCTACCGTGGCGGGCTCATTACAGGTTACGATGGGAACCCCCTCAACGGCTATTCTTCCGCTGCAAAAGGGCATCAAACATACTTTTACCGTTACCAATTCGGGAAGCGCGGTTTTGAACGTGCAGGTCGGCGCATCGGACCCCGAAGACGTCAATGTCACCCTGATGCAGCAGTTCCTGTATCTCGGCGCGGGAGAAAGCCAACAGGTGGAAATGGTCATTGAGCCGACGACTACCGCCGCCGGAAGCTATAACAAAACCATTACATATACTTTCACAAACCGCGGAAACGCAAACGACACAAAGACGCAGGATTGTACCTACAGCTATACAGTCCTTGATACCGCCAGCCTTGCGGGACCGGTATCCTTTGCGGGAACCCTCACTGCGGCAAATGGCGGCGCGGCGGTCGGCGGCGCAAACGTTCAGGTTTATACCCGAGTGGACGGTCAGCCTCTGAAAGCGGCGACCACCGATTCCGGCGGAGCTTTCAGCATCTCCGACCTGCCCTCCGGCATTGACTATTATCTCAAGATCACCGCGCCGAATTATCTGGACACCTATCGGTTTTATCCGGCGGCTTCCGGCGCAGTATCCGGGATAGGTGTTTCTCTCGTGGCATCGAACAGCATTTCCACTCCGTCAGGGTACACCCTGAGCAAAACCGATACTGGGAGCATCGGCTACTGGAAGTATGCCGTGGACAGCTCCGGAACAAAGCTGCTGGCGGTAAACGGCATGGAAAATTGGCCGACAACCTGGAACCATACAGGCGACGATCCGAACCTGACGCTGAAACAGCAGAGCAAGCTGACGCTCTATCCGCTGGACGGAACATTTACGCCTCTATGGAGTTATGCGCTCGGAAACGAGGCATGGGGCGCTGATTTAAGCGCGGACGGTACCAAAGCTGCGGCGGCAGTCATGAAATATACCACGGATAGCGGAAGTACCGTACATACCGGGAAAATTGTCGTGCTGAACGGCGCGAACGGAAACGTCCTTTGGTCAAAGGATATCTATAACAATTCAGGCAGCACGTCGCTTTACGATGCAGTGGCATCAGGCAACAGTCATCGTGACGAGCTGCGCATTGACTGCGACGCAAGAGAAGTTCAGTTCAGCCATGACGGAACAAAGCTCGCGGTAGGCACGCAAAACGGCTTCTTCTTTGTGCTGGACACTTCAAACGGGAATGTCCTGTGGTATGGGTTTTTAAACGGACAGGTTCGCAAGATCGCTTTTGACGCTACTGATGCAAACCTCTACGCAGGCAGCGGAGACGGATATCTGTACAAATTTGCCGTCAGCGGCAGCGGAGACAGAACCGGTGGACAAGCCTGGAAAAGTTATATACATTCCTGGCCGTATACTTACGGACTCAAGCTGTCTCCAGATGGCGGGAAAATCGCGGTCGGCGTGAAGTCAGGAGAACTGACTGTTTTGAATACGTCAAACGGCAATAAACTATGGGACTACGATATGGGAATCCTGTGCGTACGCTGGGTAGATTTCAGCAGCGACGGCAGTCTTCTGGCTGCAGGCAGCGGTGCTCCCTCCGGAACGACGGTATTCAGTGCCTCAGCAGGAACACCGGTCAGCCGCAGCTTTTTCTCAGCCTCCGGTATGTTCACGGCGAATAATCTGCTGTTCGAAGGCGAAGGCACTGGAAAGTTCTTCGATCCTCTGAGTGGGACGCTGCTGAACCCAAGCGGAACAGACAGCACTCAAGGCAGCATGAATCCCGGCTTTTCTGGAAATGCCGCAACTTACTGGAAGATTGCCTATGTTACGCCGAATGGGAATTACGCGGTACTGGCTTCAAGAGATATCGGATCCGGTGATACCGGCGGCATTGCCTTTTTCACGGCTGATACGCCGCAGCCCCATCAGGTCACGGTCACATTTATAGACGGCGGGAGCACTTACGCAACAAAAACGACTGCGCAAGGGACCTCGCTTGGCAATGCGTTTCCCTCCACTCCTACAAAATCGGGTTATACCTTCGGAGGCTGGTTCACCGGAACGGACGGCTCCGGTACGCAATTCACTTCTGCTACTGCTGTAAGCGCCAGCATAAGCGTTTACGCCAAATGGACCAGTAACGGAAACGAAGGCAATACCGGAGGCGGTTCGGGCGGAGGCGGAGGCAGCGCGGTAAATTCGCAGCAGGCGACGGTTACCGGTAGCGACGGAGCCTCATCCAATCTTAATATCAGCATGAACGGAACCGACGCGAAAGCGCAGATCAATGCAACACAGAGTAAACTTCTTACAGTTGGAGGCACGCTCAAAATTGACATACCAACAGTTCCGGACGCGACCGGCTATGGTGTCGAGCTCCCGGCAGGCAGTCTGTCCGCGGCTGAGAGCGGCGGCACGCTGACCATGAGTACGGCACTCGGTAAGATTTCGATACCAGCCGATATGCTCTCTTCCGTATCCGGAGCTTCGGATAAAACGGCTCAGATTACAGTCGGCAAAGGTAGCACGGCATCTCTTTCAAGCGATATCCAGGCAAAAATAGGCGACCGGCCGGTCCTCCAGCTTACACTGTCACTGGGAGGTACTCAGACGGAGTGGAGCAATCCGAGCGCGCCCGTGACGGTGAGCATCCCATATACGCCGACTGCGGAAGAACTGAAGCATCCTGAAAGTATTGTTGTATGGTATATCGACGGGAGCGGCAACGTAGTCTGCATACCGAGCGGGCATTACGACGCCGCGACAGGTATGGTAGCCTTTGCAACGACACATTTCAGCCAGTATGCGGTGAGTTACAACAGCATCGGCTTTGCAGATGTCTCAGGCAGCGCGTGGTATNAGGATTATGTGAGTTACCTCGCCGCAAGGAACATTGTGGGCGGCACCGGCGGCGGACAGTTCAGCCCGGATGCGACCATCACCAGAGCGCAGTTTGTGACAATTCTTGCCAGAATGTCCGGCGATGACTTAAGCGGGTATAAATCTTCGGCTTTTACCGATGTGTCTGCCGGTGATTGGTATTTTGCGGCGGTCCAGTGGGCGAATGCATCCGGTGTCGCGGTCGGAGCAGACGGGAAGTTCAGCCCGGACGCCGGTATCACACGTGAGCAAATGGCCGTTATGCTTTACCGCTATGCCAAGCACATGGGAACCGACGTAAGCAATGTTGAGGGAATGTCGATCCGGGAATTTACTGATTACGGCAGTATTTCAAGCTACGCCCTTCTTCCGATTCAGTGGGCAATAAACAACGGCATTGTTTCGGGTGATAACGGCAGCTTTGCTCCGCAGTCAAGCGCCACACGAGCGCAGGCCGCGAAGATGATCTCGGTACTCCTGCAAAACTTTTCTAAATAATCCGTTACAAGAGAATTACGGAATAAGCAGTACAAAATTTAGGGCAAACCTGTCTAAAGACAGGGACGCAAAGCCGAGGGTCTAAGGCACTTTTCATGGTGCTATGATAGTCTGGCTGCAAGAAGTCATTCAAAAGCCTGCCCTCCATTAAGAGGGCGGGCTTTTGCGCGTCATAAGGCTTTTACCAGACGTTTTTTGTGGTGTGAAGCGTTACATGACAGCTATACATAGAGAAAGGGTAAGCCATGTCTAGCCCACCAAGCATTATATGTATAAGCGCTCTGCGGCAAGACTCGTCCGAGCAGCTTTTCAATTTCGGAAAAAGGCATCTGGACAATCTCTTGTCCGGACTCTGATAAATAATGATTCAGCGAATCATACAATCCCATGCCGCTACCTCCATATATAAAAGCTGCCGGGCTGCATCCCGGCTCCTACAAACTTACCCTGCATGACTAAAACTTACCCTGCAAGCGGCAGATTGTCAATGGAATAATTAAATTGTATCAAAGTCTGCAAGATTATATCTAACAAGACGCTATCTTTGATACAATGTGCTTTTTCCGAATATGTAGTCCGATGCCCGTAGAAATCGCTATTCTGCGGGCTTTTCCGGCTTTCTGCTGCTCGGACACAGTGTGAAAAAGAGGCACAGGTAGCCCTCGCTGCTGTTGCTGTCATGGCTGTCTGCACCTCCTTCCGAAACCCTTAACAGGGTAAAATTAAAATGTTTACAATCCTTAAAATGTATAGGAAACCTTAAAAGGTTTACTGGGCTTGACTTACGGTTGCTTCCACTTTTGCTGTTTTTTCTACATAGTCCAATATTCCTTCAAGAGTGTCATAGTAGATAATCTCAGTATCATCGGTCTTCTTTGCTATATATACATAACCAACATCGGCCTTCTTCTTATACACAACAAGTACTCGTTCGCCCTGCTTATTATCATAGTAAGCATATTTTTCAGCGCTATCTGTATATTCAGCGTGGTATTTAACGCTTAGGCCTTTCTTCCGAGCCTCAATGTAGAGCACATAGGAATACAATTCACGATTAATCGAATTCGTTTGTGTTCTCGACAGAAGCAGAATGTCATCATTATTGTTTCTACGAATGAACCGCTGAGGAATGGCAAATACCCAATGACCATCAGGATCTTTCTTATTGACATCGTTTGCTATGCAGTCGAGTATTTCTGGCATCTTAATGAAATACTTCTTCCATCGTTCGTCTTCGTCAAACGTCTTCCTATCAATAATTTCCTGAAGCTGATCTACTACTGGCCTGTCAAGAACAATGTCATCCATAAGCATTTTTAAATAGACACGTTTGCCAGAATTTTCATCTCGCAGTAATCTCTTAAAACCGTAGTCACGATCTGTATTGTCCAAAAAACTCTGACGTGCCTTTGCCGGAGGCAACATATAACTATACTTGCCACCGTAACATAATAGCGCCCTTCTGAATAATGCCTGATCCTCGATTTCACTGCGCACGCCATCTGTATCAAACAGCAAAACGAATTTCTTAAGATAGGTAATAAACGCTGTATAATAGTCACTGCTACTGTCGGTTCCTGCAAGAATCTGAGCGCCCTCGGGCAGTACGACTGCATCTTTATTCTGTTCTTCGAATTCCGAAATCTGTCTACCGTATTCCTCTGTAAGTCCAGAAAATGAAAGCAGTGCTCCGGTCTGTCCATCCATGAAAGTATTTTCTGATTCAGCCACAGCCTTTTTCCACTCGGGATCTATACTCATTAGAATCGACTTTATTGATTCCTCAACAACCTGCGTTTCAGTAAACACTGACATTGCGCTCTGTCTATAATTGCGACGAAGAAGTCTGCTCATATAATCATCGCATTTCAGAGCTTCTCCTTCTTCTATCAACCGGTTTACAGATCGAATCATATTGAAGAATATATCCAGCTGCAGGTTCAGCGTAGGCTTTACAAGATTTGAAACCAAACGAAGCCACCTATTCAGTTCAACTTCTTTAGTAAAAGTATCATCATCATTTGCGTACTTAATCAGAAAGGCATACTCAGCATACAGGACAACCTGTTCCTCGTTAGTAAGGGCGCGGGCATCAGAAGTTCCAATCAATCGAAGGAAGGATCGCGTCTCTTCAAGATAAGTTTTATCGTATTCATCACCAGTAGCAAATGAGATTGAACCTGTCTGTTCTTGGCGTTTTGAAAGGACATTAAGAAGTTTATTAAGCTTTCTAAATGCATCTATGCTCAATACTGATTTTTCAGAATCTATTCCATACACATGTTGGAAACCATCCTTAAATAGGCGGGATGTAAAAACGTAATCCTGTTCTTTAAGAAAGAATTTTGCTGATTCGTTCTGTAAATCAGCTATCGTCTTTAGTTTTACGAAGGTGTCGCTCACGTCTTACCCCTCCAATCTATTCTTCAACTTTCAGGAAGCCCTGCTCAAAAGCTCCCGGGAACTGAAATCTTTTCTCTTTATTACCAAGGCCAGCAAACTTAACAACGACAATAGCGCCATCAATTCCTATCACATGACCCTCGCCAAATGCCTTATGAGAGACAATCGTTCCAGCTTTGATCTTGCTGGTATCAACCTTAATGACGGCTTTCTTAGCTGGCATTGATACCGGTGTCGGAGGTACATAAGCCGGATGATAAGTTGATCCGCTTGAATAGGACGGTTTTGACGGCTGAGCTATCGATGTTCTCTTCGCCTCATACTTTGCCGGTTTCTCGGCAACTTTTAATACAGGCTCATCGTCCTCGTCTTCATCTTCATCATCCAAGTAACTGCTAATATTAGTAAAAATTGGTCTCTCTGGAACGTCGTCATCCCTTGGCGATTCTGCCTGCATGGAAGACGAAAGCTGTCCGGCCATAGCATCATAATCGGCACGAGAAATAACAGTGCTATACAAACCAACATTCTCACCCGTATGTCTATCGATTCCGGTATAAATCAAGCTTGCATCTTCATAACGTTTGAACTTGTATACGGCATCGTTCATTAGTGCTTCATTGAATACATTTAACGAAACCAGCAGCTCAAAATCCTTTACATCCAATCCAGTGACTTTCTTAAACAGATCGGGCTCTAACTGTGTAATGACGTCCTGCAAGCTGTACTCTCGATAGTCGGTCAGATACATGAACACAGGCACTCGGGTAGCAAACTTGATCAGCTTTTCCTGAATCATCTTACGTTTTGACTTATATTCCTTTTCAGCCTCAGTAAGCTCTTTCTTTTCTTTCTTTGTTAATTCCTTGCCTTCCTTTTTGGCTTTCTTTACTGCATTAGACTTATTAATGATTGTCTCAATATCAGCATTCAAGCTACGGAATCCCTCAATGCGCATCAAGGCATCCATTGCCTCCGGGCTGGCAAGAAGTCGTGAAAGGGTATCATTATCTACGTTAACCAGAAGCGCGCTTTCCCAACGTTTCGCAAGAAGAGTAGCGGAGGTACCTGCCATAGCGATATCAAGAATTTCTGCTGCATTGACCTGTCGCATAGCGCTTCCGTCATACGCCAATACCGGCAAGAAACTAATGAATTCTCCGACTTTCTTTTCGGGATTGCTTTCTGCAACATTCAGTCGGCAACTATAATCGGATATCTGACGAAGGGCACGATCCAGAGCAAAATCGAATACATAGCATTCATTTTTAATAATCTCTTTTTTCCCTTTATCCGTCATCACTTCCCACGGACTTTGTACACGGAATGCTGTCTGGAAATAAGTCTCTGGACTTGACAGGTTACGTAGCATAAAAACACCCGTCCAAGGCCTGATGGTAACACCGGTCGTTAGCTTACCACATGAAAGCGTGATTGTTTTCGAGTTTAAAGGATCTTCCATTGAACGACGAACTGGTTCCAGTGCGGCTACACCAATACCAGCTGCAGTACCCGCACAAACATTCACCTTATAATCGTGATAAAAAGCATTTTGCTTCTGAGCAAGTAAATTAGCCATTGCTTGACAAGACGCCACATTAGGTAAGAACCAAAGCGTGTGTGATAAGACATTAAGAAGTCTGGTGTCTGAATAAGGCATAGGCGGTTTTTCAGCACCGAGCTTCAGTTCATCAACGGAAGTCTCCAAATATGAGCCACGTATCAGATCGAGCCATTTCTGGACATAATCCTCGAATACAAAGTGAGCATCTTTTCCTTTACCTTCTGCGGAAAAGAATACATTAAGATCAAACTCATCAAGGCGGGTTTCCAATTATTACATCAAATTTCATTTTGAATATTTCCTCCGGATGCGTTGTGTGAATAAGCTCATAAGCATGAGTTTCAAGATCATCTCCGCGCTTTTCTTTGCCGTATTCCGACTCTGATGCACCGCAGAATACACATCTTCCATTCTGAAACCGATGCTGTATTATTTTAAATCGAATATTCCCATCAACTGTGTCAAAATGGGTTACTGCATAATTCCCATTTGCAGTTTTTGAGCAGTACAAGCTTCTTCTTGACAGAAGCGCTGTAAGCTCTGTAATTGAGATTCCATAAAGCTGCTTCTTAAAAATATGATCTGTTCGCTCCTGAAGATCTGGATAAAGAGGTTCCAGTCCTTTAAGCAGCCGCTTAGCAATTTCTCTAAGAAAAACTCCGCTTTTACAACCAGGATCAAGAAATGTTGCATTTGGATCTTCAAACAATTCCTGCGGAAGCATGTCTAACATAGCATTTGCAACTTCTGGAGGCGTGAAGACCTCATCGTTTGACAGATTTGCTATGCATGACAGAACGTCCGGATTGTAAATTGTGTTAAACAAATTATTCGCCATGATCTTGCACCCTCCTATAATTTGCAATGTAGGAGGTCAAGAACTCTCCTTCATCACTCGGTTTTTCTTCTGGTAGGAAGTCGAGCAAATTCATCTGTCCGACTTCGTTTTCTACACTTTTTCTCTTCTTTTTTTTAGCGCCCGGATCGGGCTCATACTCTCCAGCAAGCAGTTTGTCGAATCGGTAGTCCTTCCGCTGCATATTATTTCCGGTTACAAACGCCCACTCTGAAAAAACAATCGGCTCAGCTGTATCATTTCCGTTTTCATCGACCTCTTTCATACTGAGGGCATTGCCGCACACAATATTTCTACTAAGAATAAATCTCACTGCTTCTTGACAGTCTTCATTGACTTCTTTCTTGCATATTTCTGTATATTCCTTGTCCCAGATCTCATACAATCGATTCCGGCATGTAATAACATTATCAATGAGAAGATCAACTCCATATATACTGGCTACCGCTATTACCGATTGCTTCTCAAATTCAAGAGGTAGAGGTTTTTTCCTTCTTGGCGGTATGGCTCTTTTTTTGGCTGCTTCCAGCTTCCTACGAAGAATTTCGCTAAGAAAATTACCATCGCCACAGGCTGGTTCCAGAAACCGACTGTCAACCCTCTCCGTCTCTGGTTTCACCATATTCAGCATCGCGTTCACTTCGCGCTCAGCAGTAAATACTTCACCGTGATCCGCGACTCGTTGCCGAGATTTTACTTGTTTTGCCATAGGCCATCCTATCCTTCCAATTCTATCCTATCAAAACGGGTGTCCTATAATATGGACTCAATCCGCTTCAGATATCATTCTCTTAAAGTGTTGCCCGTGCCCCATCACGTCAAATATCGTGCGGAACACATCCCTGTACTGATCACAGTCTATACTCTCATCCACAAAATGCATGCCATCATTAAATGCATCCGACCTGTTGATGTAAGAGAGCATCGCCTGCGCCAGATGATACTTTGTATAATCTGGAACTCCGCCACCAGCGTCTTCAGTTATTTTTTTCTTAACAGCTTCCAGAACGGTCGTGCTCAACACATTGTTATCGACTGCACATAGCTGGATGAAGTAATATTCAAGAATCCTCCTGATCACGTTCATCAACGGGATCGGGGAATCCAGTGTCTCGTACTCACGCCAAAGCGCATTATAGGAATTCTGTACCGGGTTGTAATTCCGGTCTTTCTCAGAAACCTTAGTGGCCTCTTTGACACATTTTTCTACTGTCGATACGTTATTCTTCTTGTTTACCTTAAAGAAGGAAACATACCGGTAATGGCTCACCTGGTTATACGTGATCTCCCTGTGGAAGAAAGCATTATGCGTCAGTATAAACAGCTGCTGGATATACTTTCCTTCGTATTCAGTACCGTTCCCTCTGACGGCTGCGCCGCTTACGTTATTGCTGCAAACCCCGATCATTTCACGCACAAGAGCGCTTACTATGAACAGGGCACTGGAGTCCATGCTGGAAACAGGATCGTCTATAATTACAATCTTATCCTTCCCAGAATCCGTCTCTGATTGGCTTCCTCGTACAACGTGATAAAAGTATAGGAACGCAATGAAGTTTCTCTCACCTTCGCTGAGGTGATCAGCCACCCGTCCGTCTTCACGAATAACCTCATAGGTTCCTTTCACGCCCTCTTTTTCATGAAGAGTAAAGCCCTCAAATCCTGAATCTTTCAGATGTGCATTGATGCTATCAACCGTGGCAGCTGTATTTATCACACTGGCATTGAGCGTGTTGATCTCGCCGGATAGCTTTCTATACTCTCCCTGAAGTGTTTTGACCCTACCATCCAGTCTCTTTGCTTCCGCTTCAATATCTGCCTTGCTCTTTTTATAAGCCGCAACATCATCTTTTAGCAGGAAGGCGATCTCCTCCCACACCATGTTGAAGCATTCCAGTTGCTTATCAGGTTTTGTGTCAACTATTTCGTTGTTGCCCTGAATAGTTTTGTTAATCTCGGTAATCGCATCGTCAAGCTCTGCAATAATGGTATCTGTATCCTTTAACTCAACCAGCTCACCCGGAGTTGTGCGCTTCTTAGCTATCAGCTGCTCGTTTTCAGTAATAAGAGTTTCGAGCTGAGCAACCAGCTTTTCATAATCTGCCGTCTCCACCTTTGGAAATACAACTGAGAGATTATTATTAAACAGCTCTATCATCGCTGCCATCTTTGCAGTGTATTCCGTCTCCAGTGTTTCCAACGCATCAAGTGCTTTCTGGTAGCCCTCATCAAAAGCCTGTGCTATATCTGTTTCAAAGGTCTCTGGCAGCTTTCCTTGGCAGAATGGACACTTTCCTTCAGTGTGGCCAACATAGTCTGCATGACCTTTCTTAACCCACTCCGTAGCATTCAGCGCCTTCATGAATTTTGCAAATTGCGTTTCACTACGGCTTGTAACTTCTTCGCCAAGGTAGCTGGCTCCGGAAAGGTCATATTCGCCTTCAAGATCCGTCGACTTCTTAAATAACGGATACTTTCGGGCATCCGGATCATAAGCGATATCGTATAGTTTCTGGATGTCCTCTTTCTTATGCTCAACAGCGGCATGATGGCCGGATAAAACCTCATCTGCGAACTGCAGCTTCTTTTTCTTCCCGTTCTGAGTCTGATCAAAACTCTTTCTAAGGTCATCAGTCGTGTTCCAACACGTAGTTTCGAATGCATCTCGAAGAGGCTTCAACTCGCCGCTTTTCTTATCACGATCTTCGGCGGCCTGCTTCCCGTCGGCAACTACGGTTTTTCTTTCTTCCGTCTTATCATCGATCTGTTTTCTGGTCTCAGCATTTTCTTCGCTTAATGTGAATACGCCTTTCAAGTCTCCATAGTCTGCGAGATTTCGTGTTATGAAATCCTGATCGTAGACAAGGATTGTATAATCCGCTGGGTTGACGCCTGTCGCCCAGTCAAGGCACTCCGGGCGCCTAAATGCGTTAGCAAGTGTGCTCTTGCCAGCTCCATTCTTTCCGAAAAAGAAATTTACATATGTCGGATCTACCGTCTCTCCATGAAAGGTGGCAGTATCAAGTTTTATCAGTTTTATTAAAGACGTCATCTTGTCAGTCATACTATGTCGCCTCCTTTCATCTAATTGGGCTCAATCGGTCAATCCGAGATTTTTCCGTCCCGGAGCCACGCATCCACTTCAGAAATCTTGAATTTATATCGCTTGCCAGCCTTGTAGAACGGCAGCTTGCCGTCCTTGATCCAGTTCCTGACTGTATCAGTGCTGACGCTAAGATGATCTGCAATATCTTCAAGGTTTACCCATTTTTCTGGCATTGCTTCTGATGTAGTGTTTTCTATTTCGTTACTCATGGTTTCCTCCATCATCTCAGTGTGAATCACCAGTGCTAAATACAGGTATCTGGACTCCGGCCTCAAGCAGTTCCTGTATCAGGTCACAACGTTTGATCGCCCAATGAGTCCTGTTCATTTCATTCAGCTTATCGTCGCCTACAAGCTGGAGCTCTTCGAGAAGCTCATTCAGCCTCCACTGTGGAACATCCAATTTGTAACCGCAGTAATAAGCCTTCACATAGTTATCGTATATCTTTATATCGGGCACAAACCCGTAGATCACTTTTTGACTCTCATCAGCTTTACCATATTGACTATTTTCTGCCATAAAAAGCGAAGGCATTGTTTTTATCTGGGCTCTGTTCTCCTCAGTCATCGGAGCAAATTTGTCCATCGTCTCTTTTGTCATGCACTCGTTCAGGGAACGATTACGCGGTATCTTGACATAAGGTCTGTCGAACTCTTCTCCGCCAAGGACAAATATGTTGTAATACTCCCGATCAACCTTCGGCGGAATATAGAAATTTCCTCCGAAATAAGGCATTGCAGCCATCTGCTGTGTAACCTGCATGTTGATGGTTCCATAGTTCGGAATCATCACTGCATCGTTTCCACCCTGAATATACTGAGGCTGACCGTTTGCCGGAAGCTTTGCTGCAGATATTACTTGGATTTCATCACTCATTGGAACCACCTCCTCGTTTGCCAAGATCAAGGTTAATAGTTCCGTAGTTAGGGATGACTGTACTACCAGCGCCTGATTGCTGAATAATCAGCGGATTGTAAATATTCTGTGTGGTAGGAGGAGTCGTCTTCTCTTTGTCTTCATCTCCGAAATCAAATGTTTCATCTTCTTGGTCTTCATCTCCGAAGTCAAACACCTGATCCTCGTCTTTCTCACTGGTAGAGGTTTTTCCTGACCTTTCGCATTTAAGAGTGTATACATCCATTTCGGAAGTGATGTTTCTGCCCATACCACCGGTGTACGTTCTTGGAGCCCGCCCATTCTCAGGGCACCACTCATCATAGGTGCTGCGTCCTACGCTATTGTCTTTTCTGTACACAACTACATAATGCCAAACTCCAAGCAGAAATGCTGGAAGGCACACTTTTCGAAGACCGCCCAGTGCGGCCTTTTTTATTTTGCCTCCATCTTCACTGACATAGAATTCTTCATCTTTACCAATACTGTCATCCTGCTGAATCAGATCAAGAAGTGCTTTTACAAGGCGGACGTCCTTCTGAACCTCTGTGCCTGTTTCAAGGAAATCGTCCACAAAAATAGACATGGCATTAAGCGCATCCGGGAATCTCTCCCTCACGCGCTTATCAAAAGTATCTATTTCAGGTGTGTCACCGAACGGTAAATACTGTCCGGTTGATGTTTTGCATGACTTAAAGTCGTTTGTCTTTCCCTTAAGGGCTCCTTCTCTNGGNTCCTGATACTCAGGATTGATCACTTTGATCAGCCCCATCAAGACTTCCGGATCTGAGAGGCCATCCCTCTCGCCCTTATAATGCTGCCTCGCTTTGACACGCTGCTTCAGTGCCTGAAGAACCAGNACAAAGAAGGTGCCNCCACAAAGCCGTGGTTTTTCATCTGTTGTCACTGTTTTTCTCTCCAAATTTTCAAGTCGAACCTTAAGAACCTTACGAACTATAGCAGCCGACCTACCGAACGATTGGATGGCTCTTGTGAAGTAGTCACAGGGGCTAATTGGCTTCTGGCATCGGCTCGATATATAGGTTCCGTGGTTCGTGGTAATTCCAAGTGTTTCCCACTAATTCCTATTATATCGAAATAGTCAGTAAAAATCAATCTGCAAATACGGACAAACGATGAACGAGCTATGAATTTTTCCCCTGCGATTGCTCACAAACAGCAAATCACAGGAGGAAAAATTTATGTCAAAAGAAGTAAAGCAGTATTTCATCTACATCCGTAGCACCGGTGAGAAGGTTCCGGTCACAAAGGAGCAGCACGATTCCTTCTATAGAGAAGCGTCCCGCATCCGTGACAAGGAACAGAACCACGGCAGATGCATGTGCCCTTACCGCTTCATCTGGAAGTGTGACGGCGATTGCGTCGGCTGCGAGTATCACGCGGCGGGTGACACCCTTTCTCTGGATGTGCCTAACCCGGACGGCAACGGCAGCATGTACGATTACATCCCGGACGAGAGTCCTTCTATGGAAGATGTGATTGCTGACCGTCAGCTTCTTGAGCAGCTCTTCGCTCGTCTCCGTGAACTTGATCCCGAAGCGGATACCATTATCCAGCTTTGGCAGGATCACCCGGAAGGCATCTCCGACAGAGCCATCGCAAGAGAACTCGGTCGTCCGCAGAAGACCTTCGCGGATCAGATGAAAAAATACCGTACTGATTTAAGAAGAATCAGAGACGGCAAGTAATATCCCATACCACGAACCACAGCATTTCCGGCCACTGTCCCACTTCAGGATGGCGGTCGGAAGTTTTTTTATTTTTCCTCCGCTCAAAATGACTGCTCATCTCCAGTGGAACTTGAAGGACAGAGAGAAACGCCTTCAGAAAGCGAGGTGAACAGTATGTACCGCAGTTACGCAAACACTGGCGGGAACGTCAACGAGGAGATCAAACTTCTGAACTCCATCAGCCACGTATCCGCCCGACTGGCAAGAAACCTCTCAATTCTTGCCGCAACCAGCAAATCCGAGGAAGGAGGAAAAACAAATGTCAAAGATGGCAGATATGGCACAGACCATAGAAGACCTGCACAGAGCCGCTGCTGCTATTAACGACGCAGCCGAATGGCTGGCACAGCAGTTTTCTGGTCAGGATGAATCTAAGCAGCAGAGTTCTAAAAGTGCTGCCAAGAAGGATGAAAAACCTGAACTGAAGCTTGAGGATGTGAGGCCGGTTCTCGCTAACCTCTCCCGCGCAGGCCATACCGCAGAAGTCAGAGAACTGCTCCAGAAATACGGAGCCGCAAGGCTCTCTGCCGTAGATCCGGCAAACTACGAAGCCCTGCTCAAGGACGCGGAGGTAATCGGAAATGGCAGCTAAACAGCACGCGATCCTCTCCGCATCAAGCTCTGACCGCTGGCTCCACTGCCCGCCTTCCGCAAGGCTCTCTGAATCCTATGAGGATAAAGGAAGTGACTACGCTGCTGAAGGCACCGACGCCCACTCGCTTGCCGAGTACAAGCTAAAAAAAGCGCTTGGGCTCCCGGCAGAAGACCCGACCGAAAACCTCTCCTGGTATTCCGAAGAGATGGAGGACTGCACCACCGGCTATGCCGAATACGTGCTGGAACAGGTCGAGGCCGCAAAGAAGACCTGCGCTGATCCGGTTGTCCTGATTGAGCAGCGAGTGGACTTCTCCCGCTGGGTAGAACAGGGCTTCGGAACCGCCGACTGCATCATCATTGCGGACGGTACGCTCCGGGTGATCGACTACAAGCATGGCTTAGGCGTTCTGGTATCAGCAGACGAGAATCCGCAGATGGAATGCTACGCCCTCGGTGCCTTGGAGCTCTTCGATGATATCTACGACATCGAAAAGGTCAGCATGACCATCTACCAGCCGAGACGCCAGAA
>JGI20225J20221_1001594_pt1 | contig 21984 bp, 18 predicted proteins | sample BioMet4_FD_20221 | JGI IMG/M metagenome (IMG submission 20221)
TTGATCAACCAAATTATCAAACGGCACGTCAAAGTGTCGAGAACCATTGATTTTGCGCAGAATCTCATCTCTTCGTTTTTCCTCCAAGTTAAAAAATGATTCCAAAATATTCTCACCTTCTTTTGTTTCAATTCTGAACTCATCTTTTCGTGCAGTCAACTCATCTTGATAATACTTGTTCAAATTATTCAATCGTTGAATATGGCTTTGAGTTGTTAGAGCAACAACCAAAGCATCAATTGAATGGTGACGGTGGTCGTAACGTTTACTCCAATTTTTAATTTCATAAAGATTTTTCTTCTTTTCACCATCATCAATTACGTCTCTTATTACCCATTTAGTTTTTGGATTACCGTTTTCGTCCAAATCCCAAAGTTCCATCTGTTTAAAACGGCTTTCAGTAAGTTCCATAAATAGCTTTCTTAATCCCCAACGACTACGTAAAAAGTCGGTTACTTCTCCAGTGCTTGATTTGACATTTTCACTGCCAACTATCTTTGCCAATTCATTCTTTACGGCGACTGAAATATATTGTGAGTCTTTTAGTTGCCGTTCCACCGGATTTGAAGGGATTTTTTCTGCTAACAAATTCTTTTTCTTTTTGCCGTAAAAGTTTTCGTTTACATGATTGAGAAAATCGTTTGCTGATATAATTTGAAGTTCACCGTTTTCATTTTTATATTTAGAATTTTGTTGTGAGATATATTCCCAAGCAGTTCTATTGCTTTTTTCATCATTTATATATTTTTCACAAATAACCTTATTTGAAAAAGAGTCATCATAATATCTTGATTTTGGTATTATATGGTCAATATCATACTCTTTATCATCAAATAATTTACTAAAAGGTATAATTTTCTTTTTAGTGTAAGGGGACATATATTTTTGCTGTTCGTACAAGCGATACTTCAAGACATTTTCGTCTGTTATAGCGATGCCTTCTTCTCGCAACCGATCTTTTGCCTTATCGTTGATTGCCTTGTTTCTTCGTTGACCATTCCAGATTTTCTCTCTTTCTACTGCACTATTTTTTAAATCTCTAGCTAATTCAACACGAATTTCCAATTCTTCAGGATTGAATTTGTATTGTTTCCAAATCGCTTTAATTATTTGCATAGTTTCGTTTGAAATTTGCTCAACAACAGGGTTTCGCAAATTCCTTTCTTTGTACTTTATGTCGTGATAATTTTTTATTTGGGCTTTTATGGATTCAGCCGTATGTTTACCATAAATCAACGAAATAGCAAATGATTCCATTATTCCTCCTTCTTGTAAAATATTTGTATTGTTTTTTACAAAATCAATCACATAATCTTCCAAATCGGAATTACCATCATTAAATATTTCGCCTGTTTCAATCAAACGCTGAATATTTTCGAGATGCTGTCGAACCGTGTTGGGTATGATCTGGGGATTAGGTCGCATCAAGGGAATAATATTTTGAATTGCTTTTTCTGACAAACTTGCATACTTACGAGGGAATTTAATTTTTTGAGCTAATTTCAATGACAACTCTTTTGCAGTTTCCTCGTCAGTATAATTTCTCAACACCTCAATAATTGAAGAAACTCGCTTGCTCTCAATATCATATTCACTTCCATCGTGATTTTTTATATTAAAAATTACAGCCCAAATTTTAACTACAAGTTCTTTGTCTTTCTCAATAAAGTCACCGAAATAATCGCCCAATTCTTTTTTGATTGATAATAAAGTGTCACAACCCTTCAATTTTGCTTTAACATTTAAGCCATTGAGAAAATAATCTTTTTGCTCTTTATCTAACTTCCTCTTATTCTTATCCTGATTAAGAATTTCTATAATAGCACCAAAGCCAACCTCCTTTTGAGTTTGCAGCTTTTCATAAATTGCATGCTTCTCTTCCGAAGTTAAATATCTGTTTTGATACTTGTATTTATTCCCGATTAATGTTTTTGATGTGATAAAGAGATTGTTAATCTGCTTCCAACATCGAAATTCCTGAAAAAATGGATGCGAAATTGGTATAACTTTCTCTTCTTTTTCAAAACGACAGGTACCAATCAACTCAGTTTGCGGTTTTAATGGACGTTGATAATAAATTACTTGCTCTTTTATAATGTATTTCAGTCCTTTTTCAAGAGCAATTTTTCGAAGTTGTTGTTGCGAATCACTGTTCCCGGGGAAAATATAATAGACAATATTTTCCAAAGTTTCTTTCGGGCAATCTTTTAGAAATGGATATTGTTTTTCCTGTGTTTCCCAGATCTTATCAAATTCTTCTTTGTACCGGTTACGCAAAAACACACGATTCCTGATTTTTGTCCATTTGTTTTGTCGCAAATCCCTCAAACGTAATTGGCTGATAAAAAGGTTTTCCTCTTTCAGAGTTTTTTCAGACAATTCCATTGCTTTACGCCAGTTCGATTTTTGAGGTAAAGCAAATTTGTAAGAAACGTTATCGTCTTTTTTTCTTGAAATGCGGATTTCGAGTTCTTCTTCCTGCCCTTCCTTTTCTTTTAAATTTTGTAATTCGGTTTGCCCTTCAACTTCTTCTCCATCGAAATTTATTGTTATATCAAAATAATATTGCTTTTCACCTTTGTTTTTTCCACCTCTTACAGTGAAAGTATATTCTGACTGTTTAACTTTCAAAATTTCTACTTTCTGAACAACAACTTCGTACTTCTTTTTTTCTGCATCTTCATCATCATCTTTTTTCTTCTCATTATTATCATCATTGTTATTTCCACCCGAATAACCACGAAGTTGATTGAATTGATAAAGAATCTTCCCAAGATTTTTTAATTCAACAGGTTCTTCCAATGCTTTGACTTTCAATTGTAAAAGACCCAAGGCATCTAATTGTTTAGTTTTCTTTGAAATCGGCGAAAGCTCCAAATCTTGTAATTTTGTTGCTTCAGGTATTCCTTTCTTGAATTGAAATTGTTCCGGCAACATTCCTAATTCGTTTAGAATAAATAGGAGTTTATTCCTGCGAAGTTTATAACGTTTATTGCCTTTGCGAGCAGTTCGTTTCTCGCGGCGAGTTGCGTTTTTCGTTATGCCAACCCCTTTTTCGTAATCCTGTTTGTCTGTGCCCATTGGAATTATCCTACTTCCCATGCCTTCGATCTTACACGGTTTACCATTTTCATCTGTTTCCACCAGTGCCCATCCAATACTATTCGTCCCAAGATCAAGACCTAAAATTTTTTTCATAGTTTTGTATTTTAATAAAATATTATTATCTTAGCAGAACAATTTGAAGCAAATCACAATAAGGATTATTCCGTTGTGAAAACATTTAAGCCGCCCTCGTCTTTCAATACGGGGGCATTTTATTTTCGGAAATTCAGCTTCGATCAGTCATATTTCCCTCATAGTCACTCAAAATTAATATAATTTTTAATGTGAATACTCCCGATGCAAAATATTTAATTATTTCCCCGGCTTCAACCAGTGAATTCCCTTTCTTGTGAATCCGGGTGCTTGTCTGGCTTAGGGATGTTTATAACTCTGGATTTTTGTGCCTAAATGGACCAATGAAGATTCCTTATTGGGAAGAGAACCAAATCAGAATCGTTCCGAACCGGAAGAGGTGGATCTCTGGTATCAGAAGATATAAGACCGGTTTCGGATTTAAATTTTCAGATTTTGTTTTATTGAACCTAATCTTTCCCCTTTTTTCTGAAGTAACTTCTGAATAAAAAGTTATGCTGCAACGCCTCAAGATCTTCGGAGAGCTTCACGGAACTGGATTCGAGGTTTTTCAGTATGTTTTTCAGGTTCTCGCCTGATTCCTGGTCGTGCATGAGAACTCCCAGGGGAGTATTGGTGCGCTGGGAAGCTTCTTTTAAATTATTTATAATCACGGATGCCGAATCACTCATGTTAGACAACTGGGAAGTGGAAGATTTGATGGATTTAAACACCGTGGTATCCGTGATCAGCTCATTGGCAAGGGTCCCTTTTTTATTCAGTCCCTCGCCAAACAGGGCAAGGGATTTAATCAGTTGTTGTGCGTTCTCTGAAGCTTTCTGAAGGGAAGAGGACGCTTCTTTGAGATGATTGTACAAATCCTCGTCCGTGAATAGCTTGCCAATAGTCCCATTCCCCTTCATGAGACCCTGGCTTAAATCCTTAAAATCAGCGGTAATGGTCAAGAGGTTTTTATTGTTCTCCTGGAGTGTGGTCATCATCTCCTCCATGGAGAGCGTTTTATCCGATTGCAGGGTATCTCCCTCCCCGATATGAGGCGACCGTGACGATCCTCCGTAAATAATCAGGAGTTTGTTCCCGATGAATCCTTCGGAGCTTAATTTGACCCTGGCATCTTTATGGATGAAAGGAGTAGCTTTCCTGTCAATTTTCATGACCACCATCACCTCTGACCGTGAGGAGAATTGAAGATTGCTGATGGTCCCGATTTTTACCCCTGAGAACCAGATATTATTCCCAGCTTTCAATCCGCCTACATCATCAAAAATGGAAATCACATTCAGTCTGCTTTTGAAGGTGCCTGAGAGATTACCTATGACCAGTACCCCGCTGATGAAAAATACTAAACCCAGGAGAATAAAAAATCCCACAATCACCTCTCTTTTGCTTTTCGATTCATCCATAGTTTATTTAGTGAAATTATAATTGTAAAAACCTTTGATCAGTTCATCATCGGTATTAAAAACTTCCTGAAATTTACCGGTTTTTATAAATTTCCCATCCATCAGGATGGTCATTCTGTCACCTGTCTCTTTTGCACAGGTGAGGTCATGGGTGATGATGATTGACGTGGTATTGTATTGATACTGAAGTTGCTTGATCAACCTGTTGATTTCAGTACTGGTGATAGGATCCAGTCCTGCCGTGGGTTCATCGTACAACATGATCTCAGGTTTTAAAATGATGGTTCGGGCTATGCCGATTCTTTTTCGCTGACCTCCCGAAAGATCTGCCGGCATTTGATTAATTTTATCTTTGAGTCCTACCGCATCAAGTACTTCTTCTACGGCTTTGTTTATTTGCTCCCGGCTCAGGTCTTTAATGTTATTGACCAGGGGAAACTCAAGATTTTGGCGAATGCTCATGCTGTCGTAAAGAGCGCTGCTTTGGAATGAGAATCCTACCCTGAGTCTGAGAGCATTTAGTTCTTTGGTGTTCAGGTGGTCAATCCGTTGTCCCAGAACATAGACTTCTCCCTGGTCCGGCTTTAACAATCCTATCAGAATTTTGATCAATACCGACTTGCCGCTTCCAGACCTTCCCAGTAAAGCCAGATTTTCTCCTTTGTACACGGCCAGATTTATCCCTTTCAATACCTCGAGGTCATCGAATGACTTGTGAAGATCTTTAACGAGAATGACCGGTTCTTCAGAATTACTATTTTGATGGATTGGTTCCTGCATATTAAGACATTCTTATCCAGTTTGAAATTTGTACAATAATCATTTCCTCCAAAAAGATCAGAAACATGGAAACAATAACCGCATGATTGGCTGCCTGCCCTACCCCCCAGGTGCCTTTTGCAGCATGGAAACCTTTGTAACAGCTTACGATGCCGATCGTAAATCCAAAAGTCACTGATTTAACTACAGAGGTGAAAAGATCAATGAAATTAATGGATGAAAACGCGTTTTTAATAAAAGAAACAAAACTGGTGGACTCCTCCACATGAACATTCAGGTAAGAGCCCAGAAGACCCACCGCGATACAATAAAATGCAAGAATAGGGATGGAGATGGTAGTGGCGGCAACTCTTGTAACGATCAGATATTTAAATGGATTGATGGCAGAAACTTCCATGGCATCAATTTGTTCGGTCACCTTCATCGAGCCCAGTTCCGCACCTATTCCCGAGCCGACTTTGCCTGCGCAGATAAGAGCTGTTACCAGGGGGCCCAATGCCCTGATGATGGCAATGCCGATCAGGGATGGGAGCCATGAAGTAGCGCCGAAATCCTGCAGCGAAGGCCGGGATTGCTTGGTAAAAACAATACCGGTGATAAAACCTGTCAGGGTGATCAGCGACAAGGATCTTAGGCCAATCTCATAACATTGGTGTATTATTTCAGAAAAATGGAAGGGCGGGACAAAAGCCTGTTTAAAGAATTCAATAAAAAACCTGAATGCCCTGTTAATGCTGATCAAGTATTTGTTAAACATCCCTGATAAATGATATTCTTGAAATCCTGTTCCTTACACAAAATATATATACAATTTAACACTAATTTTCGGTGAAAAGTTTTATTTCATGCAGGGAATCTATGAAAAAAAGGGGAGGGGGAATCTGAAAAGTATCAGACATCGGGTAATTGTTTTCCTTCAGTGTTCAACATCGAATCAGAGAGTAGATTGAGTCAGGTCTTAATTCTGAAGATTAATGGCCTGATATGTCATGGGAAATGAGGATATATGGGAAATCCAGATTCCTGAAACAGACTGTTATAAGGGATTCCTGCCTCTTGTTATGTTGACAAGAATGGCGACAAAGGCAATCACTAAAAGAACGTGGATCAGGATACCGGCGCTGTAAGCAAAAAAACCAATGGCCCATATAATGACCAGGATAACCGCAATTGCATAAAGTAGACTATCCATAATATTGTGTTTTAATGATAACCGATCTTTTTCATTAATAATGTAGTTCACTAAAAAGACAACGCACAAATTTTGTATAAGTTATAATTTTTATTTCAAACAATCTTTGATTTTTTATGGAAGTCTCAGGATAACCGCATTTTTACCCTGTAAATCAATCAGAAGTTTTCCAACATAAATTTTTTCATTAGACATTAGGGCATTAGGTCATTTGCCTGCGGCGTCAATTATAGCAAAGCATACTGACAATTAATTTCAGCGCAGCGTAATGACTATTAACCTGAGTTCGATATAAAAAAACCGATATAAGAAAAATGACCCTAAGCATTTAATGTTTGTAAAACAAACTGGTTATATTTCAATTCTTCGGGAATGTGGACTGATCCATTGTTAGCCTTGTAAAAGCAAAAGTCGCAAGTAGCAAAAGTCGCAAAAATCTCCTACAGCCTAAAGTCTTCTTTTTCTCCGATCCCATGCCTAAATATAAACTAAGCCCGGTATTGGACCAGAAAAAGTTGAGCGTTTATAAACTATCAGGCATTGTTATAAGCTCTTTCAAGTTCAGCGATATCCAGTTTTTTCATTTGAAGCATGGCGGAGAAGACCCGCTGGGATTTTTCGGGATCAGGATCGTTGATCATATCAATCATCTTCGTGGGGACAATCTGCCAGGCGACTCCATATTTATCCTTCAACCATCCACATTCCTGAATTTCTCCCCCCTCAGAAAGCTTAGACCAGTAATGATCCACTTCTTCCTGAAAAGTGCAGTTGATGACAAAGGATATAGCTTGCGAGAACTGAAATGCAGGGCCTCCATTCAGAGCAGTAAATTCCTGTCCTTCAATGTTGAAGCTGACAGTCATCACTGTTCCTTCCTGACCAGGCGAACCAGCCTTAAAATTTATGACTTTTTTAACGGATGAATTTCTGAATAACGAAACATAGAAATTTGCTGCTTCTTCAGCCTGATTATCGAACCAAAGAAAAGGTGTTATTTTTTGTATCATAACCTGAAGTGTTGATTAGACGATGTGCTGATGTGCTGATGAGACGATGCACTGATTAGCAGATGAGCCGAGCATCAGGACATCATATTGAAGACACACACAACACACATCAAGTTAAGAAAAAAACAGATCAAATGGGGGAAAATGTCCAAACCTTGATTTACTGATTAAAAAGATTGCATGATTGAATGAGCAACCAGGCTTTAGAAATGAAGTAATGAAAGAATTAAGGAATTTATAATTTGTAATTCAATGTTGTTTAGTTAAGAAAAATCAGAACACGGATGACACAGATGTCACGGATGACCATAGATTTTTTAGGGTATAGGGTTTGGGAAAATTGTTAAATCTACAGCTTGACGAAAGTTTGAATCATTATGGCTTTAGCCACATTGATTTTTTAAAAATGTGGCTAAAGCCCCTTTAATCAACATATTTATCCGTCAGCTGAAGCTGACGGCAATGGAAGGACATCAAAAATATTTCCGGATCATTCAGACAAGAAATAAATCTTGATTACCTTAACTAAACGACATTGATTCGTAATTCTTAATTCAATTTTGTTTAGTTAAAGAAAATCAAAAGACGGATCCCGCACTTGTGACACACTTTAGGCTTTAGGAGAATTACCGTTAAACCTAAAGCCTAACGTCTATTGTCTAATGACCTGATTTCCAAAGATCATCTTTGATGAAACAAGATTTACCCGGATCCAAATTCTTAACTAAACATAAACGGCATTGATTCGTAATTCGCAATTCGCAATTCGTAATTAATCATTACTTGTATTCATTCCAAGCTTTGATGCTGATGTCATCCAGGTCCATTTTACAGAAGCCGTAAATGAAAGCGCTGGCCACACGGGCATTGGTAATCAAAGGAATGTTGAAATCAATTGCATTTCTCCGGATAAGGTAACCATTGGAAATCTCTCTTTCGGTATGATTTTTCGGGATATTAATGACAAGATCAACTTTCCTTTCGCGGATTAACCCCAGTGTGTTTTTGTACTGATTATCCTCATCAGGCCAGGATACTTTTTCCGTTTCAATGCCATTGGTTTCAAGGAATTTGTGCGTCCCTTCGGTGGCGTATATTTTAAATCCTCTTTCTACGAGCATTTTGGCGCTATTCAGTAATTCGGTTTTCGCACGGGTAGGCCCTGATGAAATCAGAATCGTATGTTCCGGGATACGGTATCCGACTGAAAGCATTGATTTTAACAACGCTTCGTAAAAGTTCTCTCCGATACAGGCAACCTCACCCGTGGAAGCCATGTCTACACCGCTAACGGGATCTGCATTTAAAAGACGGTGGAAGGAGAACTGCGGAGCTTTTACCCCAACATAATCGAGTTCAAACAACGATTTGTCGGGTTTCTGGAAAGGAACCCCAAGCATTGCTTTGGTGGCTATTTCGATCAAATTGGTTTTCAATACTTTCGAGACAAAGGGGAAAGAACGCGAAGCCCGGAGGTTACATTCAATTACTTTGATGTCATTGTCTTTGGCCAGGTATTGAATGTTGAAAGGACCTGTAATTTCAAGGGCTTTGGCAATCTGTCTTGATATTCTCTTGATCCTCCTGATAGTTTCGATATACAGCTTCTGAGGGGGGAAGACAATGGTTGCATCCCCGGAGTGGACACCTGCAAATTCGACATGCTCAGAGATGGCGTACGCCATGATTTCTCCGTCTTTTGCTACAGCATCCATTTCGATTTCCTTTGCATTTTCTATAAACTCAGACACTACCACCGGATGTTCTTTGGATACGTGTGCTGCAAGATTGAGATAATGCCCAAGCTGATCTTTATTGGATACCACATTCATGGCCGCTCCCGAAAGCACATAGGAGGGGCGGATTAAGACAGGAAAACCAACCACATCAACGAACTTATAAATATCATCGATAGTGGTTAACTGACTCCAGCGGGGCTGATCTACATGAAGGGTATCGAGCATAGCGGAAAACCTGTTACGGTCTTCGGCATTATCAATTTTTTCTGCTGAGGTACCCAAAATTGGAATATTCTGTGCATCCAATTTAGTGGCAAGATTATTCGGGATCTGACCACCCATAGAAAGAATTACACCTTTGGGCTGTTCAAAGTCGCAGATATCCAAAACCCTTTCATGAGTGAGCTCATCAAAATAAAGTCTGTCGCAGGTATCGTAATCGGTGGAAACGGTTTCAGGGTTGTAGTTGATCATCACCGACCGAAATCCTTCTTGCCGAATGGTGTTGGCAGCATTCACCGAACACCAGTCGAATTCAACGGATGAACCAATGCGGTAAGCGCCTGAACCAAGAACAATCACTGATTTCCCGTCANNNAGANANTCNACATCATTTGATGTACCGCTATAAGTCAGATATAAGTAATTGGTCTGAGCCGGATATTCTCCCGCCAGGGTATCAATCTGTTTTACAACAGGAATAATTCCAAGGCTTTTGCGGTATTCCCTGACTTTCAATAAATCTTTATTGATCTTTTTATCATTGCTCTTCAGAATGATCCTTGCAAGCTGGAAATCGGAATATCCTTGTTTCTTAGCCAGCTTGAGCAATTCAACCGGAACTTTTTCCAGCGAATTGTATTTCATCAGTTCACATCTGAGCTTGTAGATATTGTTGAGCTTTTGAAGAAACCATTTATCAATTCTGGTTATTTCCCATATTTTTTCAATAGTATAACCTTTATCAAGGGCTTCTTCAAGCGCTAAAATACGTCTGTCGGTTGGATGAATCAATTCCTGCTCGATATCAGTAATTTCCATCTCTTCCTTATTTCCAACAAATCCGTGCATTCCGATTCCCACCATGCGGATACCTTTCTGAATGGCTTCTTCAAAGGAGCGCCCGATGGCCATAATTTCTCCGACGGATTTCATGCTGGAACCCAGGTACTTGGAAACACCCACGAATTTGTTGAGGTCCCAGCGGGGTATTTTTACCACGATATAATCCAGAGCGGGTTCAAAACATGCGGTGGTTACTTTGGTGACTGAATTTTTCAGTTCATGGAGCCCATATCCAAGGCCCAGTTTAGCAGCTACAAACGCCAGGGGATATCCTGTAGCTTTTGAGGCCAAAGCGGATGATCTTGAAAGACGGGCGTTTACTTCAATCACGCGGTAATCTTCGGAATCCGGGTCGAGGGCAAACTGGACATTACATTCACCGATGACCCCGATTTTACGGATGATTTTTATGGAGAGCGCTCTTAATTTATGGTATTCGTCATTGGAAAGGGTTTGGGACGGAGCAACCACAATAGATTCGCCGGTATGAATCCCGAGCGGATCAAAGTTCTCCATGTTACAGACGGTAATACAGTTGTCGTACACGTCGCGGACAACCTCGTACTCAACCTCTTTCCATCCTTTAATACTTTCTTCAACCAATATCTGGGGAGAATAAGAGAAGGCATTTTCAGCCAATTTATTGAGCTCTTCCTCATTAGAACAAAACCCTGAACCCAATCCTCCAAGAGTAAATGCGGCCCTTATAATAAGCGGGAAACCGAGTTGCTTAGCTGCTTCTCTGGCCTTTTCGATGGAATCGCAGGCAATGCTTTTGGGCGTCAGTACATTAATCTCATGCAGAATTCCGGAAAATATCTCACGGTCTTCGGTATTGATGATCGTCTGAACAGGGGTCCCAACGACCTTGATATTGTACTTGTCCAATACTCCGTTACGAAATAATTCAACTCCGCAATTCAAAGCCGTCTGACCGCCGAAAGCCAGCAGGATACCATCCGGCCTTTCTTTTTCAATGACTTTTTCCACAAAATAGGCAGTCACCGGGAGAAAATAGATCTTATCAGCAATATTCTCTGAAGTTTGGATGGTGGCAATATTGGGATTAATGAGTACTGTATAAACTCCTTCCTCTTTTAAAGCCTTTAATGCCTGAGAGCCTGAATAATCAAATTCGCCGGCTTCACCGATTTTTAATGCCCCCGAGCCGAGGACAATTGCTTTCTTGATATTCGAGTTTATCATTTATTTTGAAGATTGACAGGTGAAGATTTAAAGATCCTAACATTTTCAATGAAATCATCGAAAAGAAATTCCGTATCCACGGGACCTGAAGATGCTTCGGGATGGAATTGTGTGGAAAAGAAAGGTTTGGTTTTATGTCTTATTCCCTCGTTGGTTCCGTCATTTACGTTGGTAAACATAGGTTCCCAATCCTGAGAAAGGGTTTTATCATCAATGGCGTAACCGTGATTTTGAGAAGTAATAAAACAACGGTTGGTGTCTTTCAGCAGAACCGGCTGATTATGACTTCGGTGACCATATTTCAATTTGTAGGTTTTGGCTCCGGCGGCCAGTCCGAGAAGCTGGTTGCCAAGACAGATTCCCATGATGGGTTTCCCCTGTTCTATGGCTTTTCTGATATGCTGTACTGTTATTTCGCACATCGTAGGGTCGCCCGGGCCATTGGTCAGGAATAAACCATCATAATCCATCTGGTTGAAATCGTAATCCCAGGGCACTCTTACCACCGTTGCACCGCGGTTGATCAGACAACGGATTATATTGTTTTTAACACCACAGTCCACGAGAACTACTTTGTACTTGCCTTCCCCGTAAGTTTCCACTTTTTTGGAACTGGCCATTGCGACAAGGTTAGTTTTGTTTGGATCGAAGAAGTCCACGGTGTCGTTTTCAAATTCAATCTTTCCCAGCATAGAACCCTTTTCCCGAAGGATTTTAGTCAATGCCCGGGTATCCACATCAAATATTCCGGGGACCTGCTGCTTCTTTAACCAATCTCCCAGGCTCATCATCGCATTCCAGTGGCTGAAGGCTACCGAGTAATCGGAAATGACCAATCCGCTGATGTGGATTTTATTGGATTCAAAATGACGGTGAATCCCATTTTCCATTAACTCATTGGGTACACCATAATTTCCGATCAGGGGATATGTGGATACCAAGATCTGACCCGTATAGGAAGGATCCGTGAGGCTTTCCGGATACCCGGTCATGGCAGTATAGAAAACAACCTCCCCGGCGATGGATTTCTCATAGCCGAAAGATTTTCCTTCGAAGGTTGTTCCGTCCTCAAGTATCAGTCTTACTTTTTGCATTGTCATCAGCTTTACTCTGGTATTAATTTATTTCAGCAGGGCAGGGACCAAGCCCTGCCCCTACAATCAAAAAAAATGCGTTTTCACTACCTTTTGATCAGCAGTAAAAACGCATCTTTCAGCGCTCACATCCTCGATATACGGAATAGACGTCGCACGGGCACAAAAGTAGTTTAAATCTTTAAAATTCACAAAAACAAATTTTATAAAATTGTAAAGTTACGAATTGCGAATTACGAATTGCGATAATTGCGAATTGGGGTGTACGACAAAATTCCCTTTTTACTTCATCGGGCAACTATTATGACTTACACGAGATGGATTAGCCACTCGTCAGATCGCACCAGGAACAGCTTTAGCTGTGAAATCTTTGTAGAATCAGGATCACGAATTGCCCGAATGTCTGATTTATGTGATGTCAATCATTCGATAAACCGTTATTCGCTGGCCTCCTATAGGGTTGTAATGCAACGCACCATATAATGCACATAAAAAATGTGTGATATGTATCTGTTAATTGCAGTATTCAAATTTTGTGCGTGTGCAATAATACCCCCTGGCAATTCATTGCCGCCAGCTTTAGTGGCTGTTGTACAACACGGATAAGAAAAGTAACCCCTGCCTCTATACTCTAAGGACCCTGTGGAGCTAATAAAGGCCGTACCCGGGTCGTACCAGGTCCATGCCAAGGCTTAGTCGATGCTCACGGTATAGGACCGAAGAAGTCATTAGTCAGTAATCAATAGCCAGACACTTCATTTTAGATAATAAGTCCTGCAGTATTCAAGTATCCAGCCACAAAGTAAAATAACAGGGCAAGTGACCGGGTGACTTCTTTTAGTTTGATTTTCACTCATCTGAACAAAGTCACCCGGTCACTTTCGCACAAATTTCATAAAAAATACCTAACTTTGTTAAATCTAAAAACTGTGGATGTTTAAATTTAGTAAGGATTTGGTGAAGTAAATAACCTTTGGTACTCTGCCCAAGGTTATCCCTTAATTAAACTCGGACATTTTTCTGCCGGAGTAAACTTCTATACCCATATATTAAAATCAGTTTAGGAATGGTAAAGAATGTGTTGCGTTCTTATGCCATGATTTTCAACAATATAAATTTAAACGCCATGAGTAATAAAATTAAATCAATTCACGAATTCGANNTTAATTTAATCTGCGAATATTTTTCAGGTTTAGACCGTCAGGGGCCTGGCAGCCCTGAAGTAACAGTTAAAGCATTAAGCTTTATCGATAATCTCACGAAGAAATCCCGTATTGCTGATATTGGCTGCGGAACAGGAGGCCAGACCATGGTATTGGGACAGAATACTCCAGGATACATTACTGGTATCGACTTGTTTCCTCCTTTCATCGATATGTTTAACAGTAATGCAGGCAAACTGGATCTTCAGGAGAGATTAAAGGGTATCGTTGCCTCAATGGATGACCTTCCTTTTCAGAACGAAGAATTAGACCTTATCTGGTCGGAAGGAGCAATCTATAATATTGGTTTTGAACGGGGATTGAACGAGTGGAAAAAGTTTCTGAAAACGGGAGGATATATTTCCGTTACAGAAGCTTCCTGGTTCACAGAAAAACGGCCTGAGGAAATCAATTCGTTTTGGCAGGATGCTTATCCTGAGATAGACACTATTTCAAATAAGGTCGCCCGGATGCAAAAAGCCGGATATATTCCGGTTGCCTGCTTTATCCTGCCTGAGAATTGCTGGACTGAACATTTTTATGTTCTGCAAGCTAAGGTACAGGAACCCTTCCTGAAAAAATATGCAGGTAATACAACTGCCAAAGAGCTTATAACATACCAACGGCATGAAGCTCAGTTATACCATAAGTATAAAGAGTATTACGGTTATGTATTTTATATCGGGAAAAAAATCTAAGCAGGTATGAATAAGGGACTGTTCCTGTTTTTCAGGGCAGTCCTTTTTTTCATCCAAGGCAAAACTCATGTAATATTCTGGAAATAGGAATAAACTTTGAATCGTATAGTGAATTGAATGAATATAGTATCAAAGAGAAAAATATGAAATAGTAAAATGTATTTTTCTTTGTTAATAAAAATTTAGTTCACTAAATTTATGATACTTAACTAAAAACCTGATTGGAATGACAACCGAACTGCTAAGGCGCTATGGGGAAAAAGGCAGGCAGAGCTTTGGGACGGAAAAGGAGTTGTTTCTCTTTCAAAATGGCTTGCAAAGGGAGGAAAGAATTACGAGTGGCGTATCTGATTAATCCTGATTTCATTGGTAATCAAATAAAACATTCACACTAATAACATATTTTACAGATGTTTTTTGGCTTTCTATTTTAAAAAGTTTTAATTTGTAATTAACTTATAAGTGAAGCACAGAATAGAGATAGAGCTTTATGAAGAACACGATCAGGTAAATTTTTACACATTGAGATATGGAGGTGAAAATACAGAAACTGATAAATTTCTGGATAAGTTTCCTGAGGGTAGTGAATATGAAGAAGACATTGACATATTTATTAAGGCCATTGAACAAATTGGTAAAAGAGGGGCTAAAGAAAGATATTTTCGTCCTGAGGGCCGATTTGGAGATCATATTCGGGCANTTGTATATTTCAATTAAGAAGTAGTCCATTTTTCAGTCGAAAAGTATACCACTTAGTCATAACAGAATGAGAATAAAAACCTCATTTTTAAAGCATGATAAGTATGTATACAAAACAAGAGATCATCATCCGCAGTTACCGTGAAGGAAAAAGTCAGCGACGAATATCGCATGAACTACAAATAAGCCGCAAGACGATAAGAAAGTATATTGAGGATTACAAGAATCTTCAAAAGGGATCAGTGAAGCCGGAAACGGTTCTTTCGAGGTATCTGTCAAGTCCTCCTCTTTACAAGGTTGGAGAAAGGAGCAAAGTTCGATTGACCGAAGAAGTCCAGACTGTTATAGACACTTTGCTTGAAGAAAACGGCAAGAAGATGCAACAGGGCCTGCAAAAGCAAATTCTGAAGAAAATAGATATTTTGCAATTGCTTCATGAACAAGGCCTGGAGATAGGCTATACCACTGTGTGCAATTATATCAGCGCAAAGCAAGGGAAATCAGCTGTGGGCAAGGAGACTTTTATTCGTCAGCAGTACCAGCCGGGATCAGCCTGTGAGTTTGACTGGGGTGAGATAAAACTAAACATCGGAGGGAAAGTGTGCCGTTTTCAACTTGCCGTGTTTACCTCCTCTTACAGCAATTATCGTTATGCTGTCATATACCAGCGCCAGGATACCCTGGCTTTTATGGAGTCACATGTTTCATTTTTTGAACACATAGGGGGTGTTTACCACCAGATGGTTTATGACAATATGCGCGTTGCTGTTGCCAAATTTATTGGTAAACACGAGAAAGAGCCCACCCGGGCACTGCTCCAACTCAAGGGCCATTACCAGTTTGGCCACCGTTTTTGCAATGCCTACAGCGGAAATGAAAAAGGGCATGTTGAACGCAGTGTGGAATACATCAGAAGAAAAGCCTTTGGTTTTAAAAGCGACTTTGCCAACACGAAAGAAGCCGAAAAACATCTGGAATCAATTATTACCCGGATAAATCAAGCCAAACAGCAATTAACCGGTCGCACAGCAATGGAGATGTTTGCAGATGAGAAAAAGCTGTTATGGCAATACACGGGACCACTGGCATGTTCAGATTCGATACAATTGAGAGTGGATAAATACGCAACAATCAGTTACTGCACCAACCGTTATTCAGTATCTGATAAACTGGTTGGGTGTTTTGTTGATGTTAAAGTATCTAGCAACACAATTGAAGCGTACAACCAAAACAAGCTCGTTGCGTCGCATCAGCGCGATTACGGTAAACATCAGTGGATCATCTCCATTGAGCATTATCTGGATACTCTGAGACAAAAGCCGGGGGCCTTGGACGGGAGTGCAGCCCTTACATGCAGCCCGTATCTGAAAAAACTATATCTGCAATTTTATACCGATGCTCCCCGTGACTTTATTGACTTGCTTCATTATTGTTGCCAATATAAAATTAGTGCAGAAAATCTGGAAGCCACCGTTTCACGGCTGGTCGGCCTTTGCACCCAAGGCATCACCACGGAGAAGTTAACCGCTCTTCTGGGTAATAAGCCCCGGGAAGAGGCCATACCGGTGGCCTTAAATAATCAAACGGCATATATGGCCCAGGAACAACTCAGACAGGTCACCGCATTAATGAATTAAAACAACCCTGGAAATGAAGTTACAAAGCGAAATAAAAACACAAATTGCCAGGTACAGTAAAGAACTGCATCTGCCTGTTTTCCGCAACGAGTTTGAACAGGTGGCGCAGGAGGCGGCCAAAGAAGGGGCAGACTATGAGACATTCCTTTTACGGCTAATGGAGAGGGAATATGATACCCGGTTGGAAAACAGAAAGAAAGCACAGATCAGGCTGGCTGGTTTTCCGGCCAAACTATATCTTCATGATTTAAAGCGTGATTTGCTCCCTGTTGATGCCGCAGGAAAACTGGCCATGCTCGAACGGCTCGACTTCGTCGCATCGGGACAAAACATCATACTGGCCGGAAATCCGGGAACAGGCAAGACCCATATTGCGATCGGCCTGGGATTAAAAGCTTGTCTGCAGGGCTACCGGGTCTATTTTACCACCGTACATGGGCTGCTGACACAACTGCGCGAATCACACGCACAGCGAACGCTGCGGCAGATGGAACTGCGATTTGAAAAATATGATCTGGTAATCTGTGATGAATTTGGTTACATCTCTTTTGACAAGGAAGGCGCAGAACTGCTCTTTAATCATCTCTCGCTTCGGGCAGGACGCAAATCTACAATTGTTACCACCAACCTGGGTTTTGACCGGTGGAAGGAGATTTTTGGTGATCCTGTACTCACTGCAGCATTGGTAGACAGATTGACCCACAAGGCACATCTGGTAAATATGAATGGAGAATCTTACCGGTTAAGAGAAACAAAAGAAATGATGAAAAAATGAAAAATAAACAGCCACAAATCCGGGCTCCAGTACTCTTGTGATCGGGGTACCCCGATCACAAGAGTACTGCCTTTTTATTTATTTAAAAATGGTATACTTTTGGATTGAACTACTGGTATACTTTTCGACTGAAATAAGCAGGCATTGCCCATTCAAGGTTCTTCTTTACGTTTATACCTTCTTCTTCTTTCAGAAAAGGTTGTTATTCTGGGAAATGGGGGCATAAAAAAAGGCGGCCCTTATCAAAATTATCCTTTTTTAAATGATTGCGTGGAATTGTTAAGAGAAATCGATTGCCAGATAAAAGAAAGGATTAATAAAGGGAGAATAAACCTCTATCAAAAGAACTTATTGGGAAATCTCACTTTTTATGTTGACAAGTATGCAGAAGAAAAATAGTCGTTTGGAAGAGCGAAGGAAAAAAATCCCTAAAGACATTGACCTTTTTGTCAGAGATTCTTTTGACATTGTTGACCGCATTCATCAGATTCTTGTCTCCCAGGGAAAAGAACAAAAGGATCTTGCCCGTGCTTTAAGAAAAAAGGAGAGTGAAATCAGTAAATGGATGACCGGGACCCATAATTTTACCATCAAAACTTTAGCCAAAATATCTACTGTTTTGGGAGAACCGGTTATTCAGGTCATTAATGATGAGCAGCGCCTTGCAAAAGAGGACCCCGGTGAACAAAAACTTTCCATTTTAAGGGAATCTGAGGCGAAATACAAAGGTAAAGAGGGGTGATCAGTAATCAGCTAGTGGCTCTTAAGGAATTGGTCATTGGTGGTCAGTGATTTGGAATTACATTTCAGTCAGCGCATTAATGTTGGCTGTCGCTGCAACTCGTGCTATACACCTATTGGGTCATAAAACTACAATTTCATCCAAGGCAGAACTTATGTAATATTCGGAAAATAGGAATAAACTTTGAATCGTATAGTGAATTGAATAAATATAGTATCATGGAGAAAAATATGGAATAGTAAAATGTATTTTTCTTTGTTAATAAAAATTTAGTTCACTAAATTTGTGAGGTTTAACAAAACTTACTGACTGAAATGACAACCGACCACCTAAAACGTTACAGGGATAAGGCCAAACAGAGCTTCAAGACGAAAAGAGAGTTGTTTCTCTTTAAAATAGCTTGTGAAGGGCGAAAAAACTTTGCAGTTGATGAATTCAATCAATTTGAAATCACCGGTAATCTTGTTGATGAACACACCTCAAAGTACTGGCAATGGGAGGAATCTACAACTATTGGGGATAAATCCATTGGGAGCAACTACAGGTTTATCTAGGAACTTGAGAAAGAAAAAGGCTCCAGTGCTGACGCAGATCTGTGTCTTGTTGAAAAGAATGGCACGGTTTGCAAAATCGCACCAGCGAGGGAACTTCGACTGATTACCTCTATGAATTTGGAAAAATTGAAAATCTTTAATTAAGAAATCGATTAACATTTTCAAAAAAAAATAATTGTATGAAATTATGATCGATATTTTCAAAAAGGTTATGTGTAATTTAAATTTCGAGAATATGATAAAATATTTAATAATAGTTCTATTGCCAGTCCTGATATTGGCATGCAAAAATCATCAGGAAAGTATTGAGAATATGGAGGGGAAAGTAATAGATCTCGTTAATTTTGATAGCAAATTAACTGCTAATAAACTTGAATTATACGACTCTGTAACTATAATTCCTTTCAACATAAATTCGCCCATAGGTAAAATAGGAAAAATTCTATTCTCTGGGGACGCTATTTGCATTTGGGACAAAAATGCTGATAAAGTATGGGGATTCAATAGCAAAGGCGACTCGTTATTTTGTATTGATAAACAAGGTAAAGGTCCGGGAGAGTATGTACGAATAGGCGATGTCTCAATATCTAATTTAGGTTATATAAACATATTAGATACGGGACGAAAGACGATTTTAACCTATAACCTGAAAGGGGAATTTGAAAATCTGAAAAATTTGGGTCGGTGGGCTCATAATTATTCTAGTGTTGGGGGATATGAATATTTGTTTTCTGCAACCCCAGAAAATAGGAATGGCAATTATATCGAAGTGCTCGAAAAATCAAAAATAATCAAATCGTATTTCCCATCAACACATATTTGGTACTATGACGGAACGGAGTTCAATCCTAGCGGAGATTCTCTATTTTTTACACGGAGATATGATGATCATATCTACTGTTTTAAAAATGGCGTTTTAAATGTAGCCTATAACGTAAATTTTGGTCATGATCAATCATTTATGCTGAAACTTCAGGATGCAAAAACGATAGAAGAAAATCATAAAATTCGTCGCTCAGTAAAATACATGGGAGATATTCGTAATTTATCAATCTCAGACACTCACATTACATTTAATTATATAGAAGATCAAGGTGAATCTACTTTTCAGACCCATTTTATTTATAACAAGCAGAGAAAAAAAGGCTTGTCTTTTAAATCATTTGGTGATAGTGATAAGGAATATTTCTTTGTCGGTGCTCCGATTGCAACAGATGGACACTACTTTTACGCATTGATCGAAACCTGGAATTTGGATGATACGCACAAACATCAATTGCAAAAAATGGTAAACTTTCCTATTAATTCAAATTCCAACAGTTTATTATGTCGGTTTTTAATAAAGCTATAAAACGGAATCCTCTATTGATGCTACTGATAATAGTAGGACTACAATGTATTTATGTCGAAAAAGGGAAATATTCGAAATTTTGTGACTTTAAGATTGAGGGGAGTTCTTTTATCGTTGGAGATAGTTTGGATGCAAATAAGCTAATTTGTTTTTATACTGAAAGTTGTTGTCCTACTTGTGTTTTTGACGTCATGAAGTATTCTGTATCAATAAAAGACTGCCCCGGCTGGCGCAGTTTTATAAACTGTGCCAATACTGTTCTTTGATAAGGCACAAATCACAGATTTGCGCCAGCGAGGGGAATATTTTAGGTAATATTTCCCTAAAATAACAAGGAAAATTAAAATTTATCATGAAAAGGAAAACGCTTCTTACAGTTTTATTTTACATTTTTTGTTTCTGCTCCTGCATCAGCGGCACAAGAAAGGACACAAGAAAAGTATTAGTTAGTGAAGATCTAAAAGACTCAATAGCCTTACAAGGGACCGTTCCTTTTGAATATGATAATTTCAAGAAAGGGGAAATTGGAATTATATTAGATGCGATTGTGAATGATACACTTCACTTGAAAGCCCTCTTCGACACTGGTGCCTTTGGTGTGGCAATGTCAGGGGTGTTTTCAAAAAATGGAAATAAAAAAGATACACTTACTCCATTTAAGCTACAAATAGGGCGTTGGATTTATAAACATCCCAATACAGATTATATAAATAACAAATTATTGTTTGATCTTCGAGGATGCGATCTGATTTTTGGAAGAGTTTTTTTTATAGACAAAATAATAGAAATTTCATTTGAGCACCATTATATCAGAGAATTAGAAAATACAGACGACTTAGGCAGTTATGATAAAATTCCTTTTAGAATACTAAACGGATGGCTACCTGTGATAAAAGGAAAAGCTTGCATAAAAGGAAAAACAATTGAAGGGGAATTTATTATAGATACAGGTTACAACGGAACTATAAAAGTAAGTTCCTCTTTAGTAAAGAAATACAAAATACCAACAAGAGGTGATTTTGAATTTGAATCAGTAGGTATTACGAAAAATAACAAAAATGTCAGATCAAACGTGGATACAATCCAGGTAGGATGTAATTACATTACAAATACTATTGCTTTTTTGGAAACAGAAAAACAATCACTTTTTTCTGTAGGCGTAGGTGGATTGATTGGTACTTATTTTTTGGACCATTTTTCGGTTGTATTGGATTTCAAAAATAATTATTTGTATTTGAAACCAATTGAAAAATAAAAGATTAAGGAAATGACAACATCTATATTTTTCATAAAAAGTGATACTCAAAATCTGTATTTATTCAATATGATGACTAAATGTATACTTTTATTGCATCCCCGGCTACCGCGCGGTGTGTCCTGAAGTTGAGGACGAGTTAATCAAGTTCTTTAACATGCTGTACAAAAGATGAAGGGATTTCTAAGAAGAAATGATCCTTCGCTGGGGGTCTGCAGGGGCAGCCAGCAAACCGCCTTGCGGTGCTGTGGACAAAAGCCTACGGTATTGAACGGACAAGGAAAAGGCACATCAATGTGTCAGGTATGGATAATGGAGATGAACGAGAGTGAACCACTGAAGAAGTATTGTGATAGCAACCCGTTGTCAAAACTATTGTCATCG
>JGI20225J20221_1001386_pt3 | contig 21873 bp, 19 predicted proteins | sample BioMet4_FD_20221 | JGI IMG/M metagenome (IMG submission 20221)
TTTATTATGGGCGTTCAGATAGCCTGCCAGATGACCTTTATCTCCCTCGGGAATGCCAAGACTTCAATTTTCGTAGCAGTATTCCGAAAATTTATCATGTTGGTCCCACTCATCTATCTTCTCCCCATGCTGCTACCTGATAAGACAGTAGCCGTGTATCTTGCCGAACCGATTTCAGATACTGCTGCGGTGATCTGTACTGGTATTGTGTTTGCGAAAGAATTCAGAAAAGCGATAAAAAAGTTGGATGAAGGCCCGCACGACAATTGAGATGAATTATGCCGACCTTCAATACTGAAAAAGGAACTGGACTTGGGCTGATCATTGCCAAGGGAGATATACAGCTATTAGATGGTGTTTTTTCACGCGGCGCAATTCGTTTGTTTCGATCAAATTAAAAAAAGCGCTACAAAAAAGCGTGAGTTTGGCGGGTCTATCTTCATGCCTGAATAAGCAATACCGTAACCCTTCAAGCTCACCAGTCTGGAGGGTTTCTATGTCTGCTCAATTTACCATGAATTTCAGGCGACCGCTATTAAGTAGCGGTCGAGCGTGATGCAACGGATCACAATCCGCTACACACCGCTTTTCTAACCGGTAGCTCGTCAAAAAAACCTGTGCTTTTCAAGGAAACAGCGCGGGCAGCAGCACGAACTATCAGAGCAGGTAAAAATGAAATAACTTACAGGGGCGAACCTGTGGGCAACCGTGCTCACAAGTACGTTCCTGTTTTTTTGCTTGCAGTTATATCATGCTGCCGAGTTCCGTCGCTTATTTTTCATTTTCAGATTTCAACAATCACGAGATGGATGACAGACACTATGGCAAAATATCAGAAAATAACGGATTATCAAGCAAAATATCTCGATGTGAGCAAAGGGATCATCGACGTTTTGGAGAAAAACGACCGNCAGATGGANTACCTGCAGTATGACATCAAGGTCGAACGGCACCGAATCGATTCCACCAGCGGAACTTTACATATCTCCCCAGCCGGGAGGACTCTTATGAACGGCTTTTGGAGGAAAACAATCAGTTTGTCGCCGCTGGCGAGGGTGTGGATGATGCCGCAATCAAGACCGTGATGATCGAAAAAATGCTNANCTGCCTNAANCANCTCAGCACGGAGGAACAGGAATTGATCACTGCTCTGTTTTTCAAANGNAAAAGTGAGCATCAGGTGTCCAGAGAAGCTAGTATTCCGCAGCGGACCATTCATGACCGGAAGATAAAGATCCTGGCGAAGTTAAAAAAACTTATGGAAAAGTAAAAATTTTTCTGCTGGCCCCGTGCTCAACGTGGAAATAGGTGAGGGGGCCAACTTCTCAATTCCACAGGCTCATGTATATGCGGATTTGTGACATCATCTCGGATTTTTCTTTGATTTCTCCTAAATTTATTTGAGAATTCGACACTAACGTTGTATAATACGAATATCCAAATTTAGGAGGNTGCCTATGTCNGTTAGCTATAAAAAGCTGTGGAAACTGCTTATCGACCGTGATATAAAAAAGAANGATCTGTGTGTTTCGGCCGGTATCAGCCCCTCCTCGCTTGCCAAGCTGGGGAAAAGCGAAAATGTCAATACGGATATTCTCGTGAAAATCTGCAACGCGTTAAATTGCGATGTGTCCGATATCATGGAGGTCAAGCCAGTATCCACAGAAAAGGAGGAATCCGAGAATGAAAAGCACAGCTCCTAAGCTGCCCGGAAAGTTCTGCAGGGTGCTCTCCTTTATTCCCTGGATCAATTGGCTTTCCGTGCTTTATATCGGCATCGTGAATACTAACGCACTGCATATTATCTGCGGGATTGTTTATGCGGTTGTAACCTTCGCGGTCCCATCCACAGCGCCGTTTCTCTGGATTGTCGGGATCGTTCAGTATATTTTTGCTTACCGGAGCATTAAAAAAAGGATGGCTTCGGCCGGGGTGTCTTCTGCCAGGCCGCAAGAAATGGCCAATATCCATTCCCCATCACCGACGGCCCCCGGCTTTTCCGACATGGTGCTCCCGGGGGAGCCGGAGAAAAAACAGGCTGTTCCCGCAAGGCCGCAGTATTCCGCTCCCACAGTTCGGGTTTCAATCCATGATCCGCATGAGAAGTTCTTTGCGGATATGAAAAGGCTTACCCAGAAGGACGGGAAAGCAGTTCCCTTTGTTCCCTTCATGTCTTATTGGCCGACTTACGACAGTATGAACAAAGGCCAACAGGCGTGGTATTTCTACTGGCGTTCCCAGATCCGCCAGGGAAATTACATTGACACGGATCTGTCGTACATTTTCGTGCTGATTTATGAACTGCTCAGCGGAACCGGATGGGAAACCCCGCGGGACGGCTATGAAAAGCTCATGCGGGTTTGGAACGCTTACCGGGAAAGATTCCCCGCGCTGGACCGTTATCTGGCAGATTGGACCTTTGACTTTGCACAACAGTACGAACTCACGGACATTTCGCTTTCGGAAAAGGAGAACCCTCACGCCTCGCCTTCGGCTAAAACGGATCTGATGATTGCCCAACATGCGTCCGAGGTTCCATTGAAGCTCTCTTTTCCCATCATCGACGCGCTGTGCGACTATTCCATCGTCAGCAGCAAGTTCTATAAAGACGGCAATCAGGAACTGATGCGGGAGGCTATCCCTCGGGTTGTGGCTCTTGCCGACGCCGCTCTTCAAAAGAAGACGGGAAAGGGCATCCTGGATACCTATGGTCCGACCCGAGCAAAAAAGCAGGAATACTATGCGTTTGCAAGCGCAGTATGCCCCCAGGCGAATCAAAAAATAGCCTTCACGGTCAAGGGCTATTCCGCTTATCCAAAGCTGCGCGCTTACATCAACGAGCTGGTTCGCTACGGCGAAAACTCGCTGAGGGGTTTGTGTGGATGCCGGGGCCGTCTTCGCGGGATTACGCTGGACCCGGAAACCTCAAAACTAATCGACAGTTTCCTGGCAAAAGAGTATGGCAATCGGCAGAGAACCGATTTGTCAGAGGAAAAGCCCGCAAAGGTGGTTCTCAATTTTGAAAACATTAACACGCTGCGGGAAGAATCGGACGCCGTGCGGGAAGCGCTTTCTGTGGAAGAACCGAAAGGCAAAGCAGAAAAGGCTTTGCTGACCGATGTGAAAGAGGTCTCCTCGATTTATCTGGCACTGTCGCCTGAGTCGCGCGGTCTTCTGGATCGCTTGCAGAAAAGCGCTTGGGAGGCTCCTTCCCAGCCGGGGGACGAAACTCTGATTCAGGAGATCAACCGGCAGTCGGAACGGTATCTGGGGCGTGCGCTTCTGGCCGTGGAAAATGCCGATATTATCGCAGAGGACGATTACCAGGACGAGCTTGCCTATATTTATGAAAATCCGCCTGCGATACCGGCGGAGGAGGCCCGGACAAAACGCTTTGATGAATCTCTCCTGCCGGAAGAATTCCGTGACTTTATGGAAGCGCTCTCGCCGGAGCAGGAAAAGGCTCTATTCGCTGTGACCGCGTCCGTTGACTCGCAGCCGGAACTGGAAAAAATCGCAGAGGAAGCGCTGACTATGCCGCAGATTCTTCTGGATGACATTAATGCGGCGGCCATGCAATATCTAGGGGATATTCTGATTGATACCGCCGAGGAATCGCCGCATATTCTGGACGAATACGCGCCGGCTTTGAAAAAATCAATTGCTTAGGGGGAACGTTATCATGCAGACCGTAAAGATCAGCCGCCGGGAATCCGGCGCGCTTCTCAATTCTCTGATTGCCGGAGTCGTGCCGCGCGTCGGGCTTCGGCACATCGCTGTCGGACGGCAGAAAGAGGTAGGCGCTTTTTTACAGGATTTATCCACCATTGAAGACGGCGGCGCGTCTTTCCGCCTTGTGACCGGCCAGTACGGCAGCGGCAAAAGCTTCCTGCTGCAGATGATCCGCAATAACGCCATGGAACGGAATTTCGTTGTCGTGGACGCGGACCTTTCCCCGGAACGCAGACTGACCGGCACGAAGGGACAGGGCCTTGCAACCTACCGGGAGCTGATGCAACATCTTTCGATTCTGACCCGGCCGGAGGGCGGGGCTCTGGAGGCAATTCTGCAGAAATGGATCAGTTCTCTGCAGGCGACCGTCATTCAGGAAAGCGGCTTGCATCCCGGCGATCCGGGAATGGTTGACGCCGTCAGCGGCAAAATCGCGGCGGTCATGGCGGAGCTTTCCGAAATGGCCTATGGCTTTGCTTTTTCCACGGTGATCGAAGCCTACTGGCGCGCAATGAAAACCGGGCAGGAGGAACAGAAGCAGTCGGCGCTCCGCTGGCTGAGAGGCGAGTACACAACAAAAACGGAAGCGCGGCAGAACCTTTCGGTGGACTGCATCATCGACGACCAGAGCTGGTATGATTTTCTGAAGCTGTTCGCACTGTTTGCGATCAAGGCGGGCTATCAGGGACTGCTCGTCTTTCTAGACGAAGGTGTCAACCTCTATAAGATTACCAATAAGCAGGCCAGAGACAGCAACTATGAAAAGATCCTGACGATCTTCAACGACACCATGCAGGGCAAAGCCCGGTATATCGGCGTTTTCATGAGTGGCACGCCGCAGTTTGTCTATGACGAACGCAGAGGCTTGTTCAATTACGAAGCCCTGCGCTCCCGCCTGGCGGACAACCAGTTCAGCGCAAGCGGCTATACCGATTATTCCGGACCGGTGATCAAGCTGAACCAGCTGACCCCCGAGGAAATCTATCTTCTGTTGGAACGCCTTTGTGAGCTTCACAGCTGCCATTACAATTATACCTGCCCGCTTGGGCAGCGGGAGCTTACCACGTTTCTGAACGCGGTCGTTTCCCGCATGGGGGCGGATCAGCTTCTGACGCCCCGCGAGGTGACAAGGGACTTTCTCGGCCTTTTGAATATCCTCCATCAGAATCCGGAGCTGAGCTTCGATACTTTGGTGAATGAGAAGGGCTTTTCTGTCCAGAGCGCTGAGCAAAACCCGGAGGAAGTGCCGGACAAAGAGGATGAGCTCTTCGCGGAATTTGACATATGAGCGGGACAGCGTTTGAGCGCTACGCGCCGTTTATTCAGGAATACATCTACCGGAAACGCTGGACAGACCTGCGCGAGGTGCAGATGGAGGCCTGCTCCGCAATCCTTGACACAGACGATCACGTCATCATCGCTTCCGGCACGGCGTCGGGCAAGACGGAAGCCGCTTTTTTCCCCATCCTGACCACTCTGTACCATCACCCGTCGAACTCCGTTGGCGTTTTGTACATCGGGCCGCTGAAGGCCCTGATCAACGATCAGTTCGAACGGCTGAGCGGTCTGTTGGAGGACAGCGGTATCCCTGTTTGGCCGTGGCACGGGGATGTTTCGCAGTCCATGAAGCAGCACGCACTGAAAGAAGCACAGGGCGTTTTGCAGATTACGCCGGAATCGCTGGAAGCCCTGCTCATGCTTCGTTCGGCGGAGGCGGCCCGCCTTTTCGGGGATCTGCGGTTTGTTGTCATTGATGAGATTCATGCCTTCATGGGGACGGATCGTGGACTGCAGGTGTTGTGCCTGCTGGCCAGACTGGAGAAAATCGCGGGTTGCCGTCCGAGACGCATCGGCCTGTCCGCTACGCTGAACGACTATGAACCCGCGCTTCGGTATCTGGCGGCTGGGACGAACCGCCATGCACAGGCCGTTGGTATCCGTCATCATGGACGCACGATCTCCCTCTGTGCCGACAGCTTTCTTCTGCCTCACGACCCGGAAGAAGCGGAAAAGGTCATGGTGGAATACAATTCTTTTCTCTATGATAATTGCCATGACAAAAAGTGCCTGATCTTCACAAACAGCAGGGGCAGCGCCGAAAAGGTCATCGCCGACATGAAAGAGATCGCGCGCAAAAGGCAGGAAAAAGACATTTTCTTTGTACATCACGGCAGCGTTTCCGCCGCGCTGCGGCAGGAAGCGGAAGCCGCCCTGCGCGACCGGGAAGGCCCGACCGTCGCCGCAGCCACGCTGACGCTGGAGCTGGGCATCGACATCGGTGATTTGGATTCCACCATACAGATCGGCGCGCCTTACTCCTGCACCAGCTTTGTCCAGCGTCTGGGACGTTCCGGACGGCGCAGCGGAAAATCGCAGATGATGTTTTTGGAGCTGCTGGAGGCGTCGGAGCGGAATGCTTTTGAACAGCTGCCCTGGACGCTTCTGCGGGCGATTGCCATCATTCAACTTTACCTCGAGGAAAGCTGGGTGGAGCCGTTCACCCTGAAGCCGAAGCCGTTCAGCCTTCTTGCGCATCAGACGCTGAGCACTCTGATGACCTACGGAGAGCTCAGCCCACCGGAACTGGCACGGAGCTGCCTGCTTCTTCCCGCCTTCCGGAAGACGATCACACAAGATGAATACAGGCTGATTCTTCGCTATATGATCGCTGAGGATTACCTGCAGCGTGTGGAAAACGGGGCAATTATCGTAGGTATCCGTGGTGAGCGGATTACCAACCATTATTCATTCTACGCTGTTTTTCAGGATGAACAGGCTTACCATGTGCAAAGCAAGGAAGGAGAAATCGGCACTCTGGACACCTGCCCGACGGCTGGAGAGGTTTTCGTTTTGGCCGGACGAACATGGAAAACGCTTGATGTCGATATGGAGCGGAAAATCGTATATGTCGCTCCGGTGAGAAACAACCGGATTCCCAGCTGGAACGGAAGCGGAGGGCATATCCATACCAAGATCATTCAGAGAATGAAAAAAGCTCTGGAAGAAGACGTCTGTTATCCGTACCTGACACCCAGGGCGCAAAAGGTTCTGGAAGCCGCCCGCTCTCTGGCAAGAAAGTCCGGCATGCTGGAAAACAGCATCCTCCCGTGCGGGGAAAATTCCTTCTTCTTTTGCCCATGGGTTGGCTCAAAGACAATGAAAACCATCAAGTGTCTGCTCAGTTGCGGACTCAAGGAGCCGCTTCAGATCTATTCCGTTTTTGGGGGCGACCATTACCTGCAGATCACAAGCGGCTTTTCCGAAACCGAATTGTTCCGGAGAATGGCGGAACTGTGCATTGACATGGACGACCCGGACATGGTTTTGCCGGAGGATCAAATACCACATGTGGATAAATATGACGCCATGATTCCGGGAGAACTGCTTCGCATCGCTTTTTTGCATAACGAGCTGGATATAGAGTCGGCAACTGATGTTTTGAAAGATGTGGAAACCTGCAGTTAGTGCCGAGGTGATAAAAACAATATGAAAACGGCAATTACTCAGAATACCTATGATGAAGTTTCACGCCTGGTGGAATGTGCCTTAAGCGCTGACACAAAAAAGCAGGCGGAACCGTTTACAAAGCGGCTGGAGTTTTTACGTTCCTCCAGCGGATATGGAGGATATTTAAATTGTGTTTTTGGTGACTTAATCTCGTCGACAAAACACGCGTCAGGGAAAGTGGCAGACAAGGAAAGATTGAGCAGCTTCGCACGTACTGATCTTTATAAATTGGAAGGTCAGATCAGTAATGCCACTGATGAAGGAAACGATACATATTAGGACTGGCCATAAAGTCAAAAATGAGAAGCAGTACTGGTGCTGCTTCTCATTTTATAAGAAATTGATTATGGCTTTTTACTCGCCGCACTCGTCATGGTGCTGGTGCTCATGGCATACGCTGCCGGTGGATTTCAGCTCGCCCTTCAGGTAGCGCTCCGCCGCCGTCCTCGCGTCGCCGGAAGCACCGGTCACGACCTCGACATCCCGTTCGTTGAAAATATCCACCGCGCCCTGTCCCATGCCGCCGCTGATAATGACCTTCACGCCCTTATCCGCAAGGAAGTTGGGGAGAAATCCTGGCTTGTGGCCGGGATTGTCCACAGATTCCTCTTTCGTAATCTTGTTGTTCTCCACATCATACAGCATAAAGTTAACACAGTGACCGAAATGCTCCGTCACATTCTTGCCTTCGGCGGCAACTGCAATTCTCATCATCATTTTTTCCTCCGATTCATTTAATTTAGATAATTGTAAAGTCTTAACGCTTCTGTAAATACTAATGGGTATAATCGAAATACCTTATAGATTCAGGTAGATCTTTTTGGATCAGATCTTTCATCTTTTTTGCGAAAGGGCAGGGATAGCCAATTGGGTTGCCGCGCTGAATGCATGAGGCGAACACAATTGTATCGGCACCCCGTTTTACGAGTTCCCGCGCACGTAAAACGGCTTTTTTTCCGGGACATCCTCCACAATTGATAAAGCCGATGATTTCAAGTTCCTCTTCTGTGTTCTCAAATGCACCTTTCTTTTCCCGAATAAACTTAAAATCTGTCGTTCCGGGGCAAAAGTCCTCAGTTTGCATGCATCTGATGATTCCAAGTTTCATACGATACCTCCTTTCTCAAACGGCTCATTTTAAAATACTGGCCAGCAGCTCGCCGGCGGCGTCAAACCAGCTTCCGTCAAACAGCTCGATCATTCCGGCGTCACAGGCGGCAGAGATTTTCGGGTCGATTGGCAGCTTTGCCAGCACTTTCAGGCCGTGCTTTTCGGCAATCTCGTCAACATGACTTTCACCGAAAATATGGTAGTCCTTTCCGTTATCCGGGCACCGGAAATAGGACATGTTTTCTACCAGCCCCAGCACGGGAATTTTCATCATCTCCGCCATTTTCAGCGCTTTGGAGACGATCATGGACACCAGCTCCTGCGGCGAGGTTACGATAACAATGCCGTCCACGGGGATGGACTGGAAAACCGTCAGGGGAACGTCGCCGGTTCCGGGCGGCATATCAATAAAGAGAAAATCCAAATCGCCCCAAATCACATCTGTCCAGAACTGTTTCACGGTATTGCCGAGAATCGGGCCGCGCCAGATTACCGGATCGGTGTCGTTATCCAAAAGCAGATTGACGGACATAATTGCAATGCCGGTTTTGCTCTGCCTGGGGTACAGCCCTAAATCGCTTCCCTCGGCTTTTCCACGGATGCCAAAGGCTTTGGGAATAGACGGCCCTGTCACGTCCGCGTCCAGTACGCCTACCCGGTATCCCAGCCGCTGCATGGTGACCGCCAGCATCGCGCTGACCGAGGATTTTCCGACGCCGCCCTTTCCGCTGACAATGCCGATTACTTTTTCGACATGGCTCAGCTCATTAAGCGTCTCCCGAAAATCATGCTTTTCTTCCTTGCGGTCAGCGCAGTCCTCGCCGCAGTTTCCGCAGTTGTTGTCACAATTTTCACTCATATTCTTCACCTCTTACAGATTAATTTCCAATCGGCTTCCTGCCGCTAAGTAGCCGATCTGATTCCCCATCACAGCCTTTAGCCGCAGATAAGCCTCCCGACCGGTACAGTGACAGGTGTAGTACCGCGCGCCGGTTTGCAGAAGCTCCCGCGCCANTGCGTCCACAGNCTCCGGTGCTTCGCTTTTCCCGGAACCGCGGCTGTGAAGATGAAAACCGCCGACCACAATGTCGGGAAAGCGCCCGTGATCCGATTCAAACTGCCGGACAATATTGAGAATCCCACGATGGGCGCATCCTGCAATCAGAAGCGCGCGCCCGTTTTGCCAGATCACGAGATTGTGTTCATGGGAAAAATCGTCCGGCAAAAATGCTTCACCCGCTTTCCGGTACAGCTCCGCATTGCCGGAGGGGGCGGGCGTTACCTCCCGAACCACCGAGAACAGCTCCAATTCCTCGTCGATCTTCTGACGCTGCCCGCAGAACACGAAACGTTCATTGGGCAGGAGCGTCGTGTCAAGGCCGATATATGCCTTGTTTCCGTCCGGTCGGTCAGCATAATGCGGCTCAAAGGCCTGCTCCCGCGCGTACACCTTGGCACGGCTGCTTTTATCCAGGAAGGTTTTCAGCCCCCCGCCGTGGTCATAGTGCCCGTGTGATAAAACGGCAGTGTCCACCGCCGAAAGCTCCACGCCCAGCCGGGCAGCATTTTTCGCAAACAGGTCGCTGGCTCCGGTATCAAACAGCAGACGGTGCTTTCCCGTTTCCACATACAGACTTAAACCATGCTCACATCCGAATTCATCCGATGCCGCCGTGTTCTCCGACAGCACTTTGATGATCATGCTGTTTCGCCTCCTTCCAAAGCAGTTCCATCACTTTTTCATAGACACTTCTCACCGCCCGGCCGGAGGGAATGTCCAGCTCCGCGATGTTTTTGCCCCTGTTGATCGCTTTTATCGCCTCTGCATCGAAAGGAATTGTGCCAGCGAACGGGAGGTTTCTCTCGCGGCAAAACGCCCGGATTTCTCCCGTCTTGGCAGGATTGACATCGGCCTTGTTGACACAAACCGCCGTTTTTGTCCGGAAGGTTTCCGCCGTTTTCACAATGCGTTCCATGTCGCTGATGCCGGAGAGGGACGGCTCCGCCACGATTAGCACCATGTCTACGCCGCTGATGGAGGCGATCACCGGGCAGCCGATGCCGGGGGAACCGTCGATCACCGCCAGCTCCACGTCTTCGGCGGCAGAACCCATCCGGCGCTTCACCTCAGTTACCAGCTTTCCCGAGGTGCCGCTGCCCATACTTAGCTTTGCCGTAGAGAAAACATGCATATCACCCCTGTACAGTGCCAGTTCTCCCGCTATGGCAGGCTCCATGAAAACAGCGCCTTCCGGACAGACCGCCGAGCAGACCCCGCAGCCCTCGCAGGCAAAGGGCTTTACCCGGAATGGGGTTCCGGCTTCAATCGCGTCAAAACGGCAATGTGAAAAACACTCGCCGCAGCCGATACATTTGGCAGCATCAATACGGGCTTTGGGCATTCCAAAGTAGTCGGAGCGCTGGGGGGCAATGCTCCAATGGGAAATCAGATGCAGGTTCGGCGCGTCCACATCGCAGTCGGCATAGGCTTTTGCTTTTGAAAGATAAATGAATGCCCCGGCGACGGTGGTTTTCCCCGTGCCTCCCTTACCGCTGAGAATCAGAAGTTGCTTCATGCCGTGCCTCCTTTCCGATCCGCTCCAGCAGGGAGCCAAAGAGTTTCCGGTACCGTTGGTTTTCCCGCGCGGCAATTTTGCCCTCCGAGTTCAGCGCGCCCAGCTCGGGATCAAACGGAATGCGCCCGAGAATGGGGATCTGATGCCCCAGACAGAATGCCTCCGAAGGATTTTCGCCTTCCTGACATTTGTTCAGCACCGCACCGAAGGGCTTATGAAACAACGTCACCAGCTCATAAACCATCGCCAGATTGTGCGCGCCGAACACGGTTGGCTCCGCCACCAGAACACAGAAGTCCGCATCTCGGATACTCTCCATCACGGCGCAGGCGCTGCCGGGCGGGCAGTCGATGAAAACAGGGCTTTCTCCGCCGCTTGGAATTTTCCCCAGCAGGCGCTTAATTACCGGAATGCCGGAGGCTTCCCCAATGTTCAGCCGCCCGGTAAACACGTCTACATGGCCCGATCTGCCAGAGGAAACCGTTCCCATCGCCTTGTCCGTCTCCCGGATCGCCCCGGCGGGACAGAGCAGGGCGCACCCGCCGCAGGAATGGCATACCTCGTCAAACAGGATCGGATGACCTCCCACAAAGGCCAGCGCGTGAAACGCGCAGAATTCCACGCATTTACGACATCCGGTGCAAAACTCCGTATCAATTTGGGGGATTTTGACCGCAACGGTTTCTTCCTCTGGCTTCTCAGGTTTGAAAAACAAGTGGCCGTTAGGTTCCTCTACGTCGCAGTCCAGATACACCGCTTCACCGGCTGCTGCCGCGAGATTGACCGACACCAGTGTTTTTCCCGTACCGCCCTTGCCGCTGAGCACCGCGACGGTCAGAGGCTTATCCGCCATGACCGTGAAAGCCCGCGTGGAACTCCGAAAGTGGCGAAAGCTTTCCCCCGATCAGAGCGTCGATATTTTCCTTCGCCGTTCCGTCCACGGAGCGGTAGACCTTTATATTTGCGCCGCTTAGTACCTTTTCCGCGTTTTCCCCGCACCGGGGCGTGATTAAAGTATCCGCGCCGCTGTCCGCCAGAAGCTGAGCCGCAGCAATCCCCGCCCCGCCGGAGCTTTCCGCCGCGCTGTTGGGGAGCCATTTGCTCTCATTCGTATTTGTATCATAGAGCAGGAAATACGGCGCGCGTCCAAAAGACGGACATACACCGGATTCCAGCTTCTGCTCATTCATGGGAATCGTGATTTTCATGAGTGTCCTCCGTTTCGTTTTCCATATTTTCAAAGTGCCTGCCGCACCGGTGACGACGGCATCCGGCTCCGCCGCAGCCGTGCCCCTGCCCATCGCAAAGGCGATATTCGCCGCCCTCGATCAACAGCACCTTGCCGTTCACCAGCGATTGCGCCAGCTTTTTTCGAGCGCTGTCGTAAATTCCCTGCACCGTGGTGCGGGAAATATCCATCTGCACCGCGCATTGCTCCTGCGTAAATCCGTCCACATCAATCAGCCGNATAGACTCAAANTCATCNACCGTCATAATAACGGTATCGTNCGANGGAACNTCCAACGGACCAAACCGGCTGCTTTCAGGGAGGCAGCAGACCTTTCTCCACTTTCTTGGTCTTGGCATTGTTTCACCTCGTTTCAAAACGGAAACGGCCGGAGCGTCCCCCGGTTGTTTCCGCTTGCCTTACAGACTTTCCAGCTGCCTGTCAATGTCCGCAAGCCGGTTCTTCAGCGTGTTCTTCTGCAACTGAAGAAGTTCTTTGCGATGATTCGCCGTCATTTCCTCATTATTAGCAGAAAACCTCCGAAAGCCGCGGCCAAAGCCTCTCCCGCAGGCCATACCGAGCCCAAGGCCGAGTCTGGCGCCTCGGGCGAGATTTTCAGCCCCGGAGCAGAAGCCAAGTCCTCTTCCGGTCATTTCACCGGCACCCATAGGACCGGTTCCGTTTCTTCCTGGCATTTTGTTCACCTCCTTGTAGTTTCGGACATATGTCGCTTACGAATACTATTATAACCAGTTTCGGGCATATGTCAACAATAAACACGAAAATTTTGAAGCGGGCGGCAGAATTCATGCAATGCACATTACGCTTGTATGGAGAAGTGTAAAAAGAATAACAGTAAAAACCACGCGTTGAATGCGTGTGATATGCACAAGCCCTGAAAAGGCATAGTACTGCTCTGTTTTTCAATGATAGAAGTGAGCATCAGGTGTCCAGAGTAACCGGCGTTCCGCAGCGGACCATTCATGACCGGAAGATAAAAATCCTGGCGAAATTAAAAAAACTTATGGAAAAGTAAAAATTTTTCCGCTCAACCCCCTCGCTCAACGGGTAAGTAAGTGAGGGGGTTTTTCTATTCCCTCGTTGTTCCTTGAAAATTTTATATCCGGCAACATAAATACATGATCTGTCCGGCCGTGATGAGCGGCAGCGACAATGACGGGCGCGCCAAGACTACCTGCGGATGGGTGACAGACATCCGTCAAACCGATGGCATCGAAGGCGACGAGCGGCAAGGCCCGGTTATAAAGCAGCCCGTGGTGGGCTGTTTCGCAATGAAACGGACAGTGCTAACGCTACTTCCGTCCAGCCACAGACTCAAGCAATGGGGACGGCTCGGTGAGAACCACGGAGAGGTGAAATCCCTATGGCGTTTGCTTAACCGGCAAACCGTTTATGTTGCCGCCCTAGCTTCGGGAAGCAGTGCCGAATAGAAGCATTGAAATGAAGAACAAGCAGATTTTTTGATCTTAGAAACTGCGCGGCAGGACAAATGCCCTGCCGCGTCCTTGTGAGATCAAACCGCATTAACAAAGAACGGAGGTAAAATATAAATGGAACAGAAAAAAAGAGCATGGCTGTATTGCCGCATTGACGCGCCGGAGGATGCCCATGGTATGCTGAAGGGCCAACAGAAGGAACTCTATGGCTATGCGGAACAGTTGGGTCTCATCGTTGTCGGTTGTTCCGAAGATTTGGGAAGCGGCCTGAAATATGATCGTCCAGGCCTTATTGAAGTCCAGCATGCCGCCGAGCAAGGGAAAATGAACGCCTTGCTGGTAAAACAACCGACTCGTCTCAGGAAAGACTCGGCTCAAACGCTGGATTTTCTCCGTAAGCTGAAGCAGTTGGATATAAGGCTCTATTCGCCATTAGAAGGTGAAATCAGAATGTCCAAAGATATTGATGCGGTCCATGGGTTTACCCTGGACGTGGAATAGGAGGCTTCGCTATGAAAATAACTCAGCAGGATAAAAAAACAGAATCCATAAAAGTCCAAATAAACGGGATACCTGTCACATTGCTTTTTGCTCCGGAGCCGAACAGAGAAGCAGCTGACTTTATAAAAAAGGCATTGATAAATGCTTATGTAATTAGGACTGCGTAATTTCAAAACATAACTTAAAGGCGGTTTTTTCTAATGCTAATATGCGAAAAACCCAGCTATTTATATAGCTTTCTCCTGCTTTGTGTGAGATAATGTCGTTGGCGAAAAAGCCAACTGCTCCTTGACAATTGAATATATCAAGTGTCCGGTCTCTCACACAAAACACCAATTATATGAGAGGACGGATACAAAATGGCTGAAAGAGTTTATTGTTTATACAGAGTTTCTACTGCCAAACAGGTAGACCACGATGAGCAGAATCAGGCTGATATCCCTATGCAGAGGAAATCATGCCGTGAATTCGCAGAGCGTATGGGTTGGACCATCGTTCGTGAGGAACAGGAAACCGGCGTTTCCGGATATAAGGTCAGCGCAGCGGATCGCGATAAACTTCAACTTATTAAAGAGCATGCGGAAAAAGGTAAATTTGATATCCTGCTGGTATTTATGTTTGACAGACTCGGCAGAAAATCTGACGAAACGCCTTTTGTTGTGGAATGGTTTGTTAAAAAGGGCATCCGGGTATGGAGCGTTAACGAGGGTGAACAACGCTTTGAGTCCCATACGGATCGCTTAACAAACTATATCCGATTCTGGCAGGCCGACGGAGAAAGCCAGAAAACCTCCATAAGAACCAAGACTGCTCTTGGACAGATGGTTCAGGAGGGGCGCTTCCGCGGTGGTACAGCCCCATATGGCTATCACCTTGAGAAAAGCGGTATTCTAAACAAGCGCAAACACGAGGTCAACAAGCTGGTCATTGATGAGGAAGAAGCTGAAGTTGTACGCATGATGTTCAATCTATGCGTATCGGCCGGGTATGGTCGCTGGCGGCTTGCCATGTTCCTTAACGATAAAAGCATCAAAACCCGTAACGGAACCAACTGGCACGATGCTTCTGTAGGCGCAATTCTTCACAACGTAATGTATAAAGGCATTCTTCGCAGCGGATCGACTTACTCCGACCCTTTTCAGGAACTCCAAATCATTGATCCAAGCACTTTTGATCTCGCGCAGAAGCTTATGGCTGAACGCACAAATGAAAAAAATCAGGAAAGGACAGCTCCGCTGAATACTGCGGGTCAATCGCTTCTTTCCGGAAACGTATTCTGTGGGCATTGCGGAGGGCGCCTGGTTCTAACCACCAATGGGAAAGTGGTCAAGCTTGCAAACGGTGAAAGAAAGGGCGTCAAGCGCATTCGCTACGTCTGCTATAACAAGACGCGGCGCCGCCTTGACTGCGATGGTCAAACCGGTTATACTATGCATATTCTTGATGATGCAGTAACTCAGGTACTGCATCAGATTTTCGACCGCATGTCTTCCGCTTCTGACAACGTGATTCTCGGGAGCACAGAAGATCGCCGCATGGCTGAACTGCGGACAGAAGTTAAAAGGGCCAAAGCCGAGAGCAGCAAAGCAACCACGGAGTATGAATCTATAAAAGCCGAAATGGTGAAAGTTGTTCTTGGAAAAAGCAATATGCCCAAAGATGTTCTGACCGAGGTTGTAAATGAGTGCCGCGATAAGGTCATAGCCACCAGCGAACGGTTGACTGCGTTAACAACTGAGTTGGAACGTGGCAATGCAAGGGTCAGCGAAATGAAGTCTGAGCTTTCTCGCATCCGCACGTGGTCGGAGATTTTCGATGACAGCGATATGGAAGTCAAGAAGATGATTGCGAACTACATCATCAAGAGGGTTAACGTATTCAAAGGCTATAAACTGGATATTGAGCTGAACCTAAATGTGCAGCAGTTTTTAAATGGTCTTGATAGCATCAGCGACGATAAGGAATCGCGCCCTGCGGTGGCGTCGTAAAACGCTACGATTCAAATAAACTCTCTACAGCTGAGTAAATATATCCATATAAGTGGGGTTGGGTTTTGTGGTGGTGCATACCCGATACTTCGGGAGCCCAGCCCGGCAAGTACACTGATTTGAGACACTTCCCGATCTCTGGTTGTTTTGGCGTCCTTATAAGCCGACCCGTCCAGCAGAATACCCAGCAAATACCGGCTCGGATTCTTGGGATCAACGATGCCAAGATCAATTTTGTATTTGGAATGCCCCACCTGTAGCTGGGTTTGATAGCCTTCCCGCTCAAGCCTGCGTTTCAATTCTACGGCAATACCGGCTTTGTTATTTCCGGTGCTGGAAAGAGTCTGGTCATTATGTCGCAGGCCCTCGCCGGAGGCGTATTCTAAAAACGCTTTCAATGCAGCTAAGCCTTCCGCTGAGCTTCGGGACAGGTCAATCTGATCAGCCCGGATAGATGCAAAAACCTTCATTTCCTGCCGGGCCCGGGATACAGCGACATTCAGACGGCGCCAGCCACCCTCCCTGTTTAATGGGCCGAAGTTCATATATGTTTTTCCGGCGGCGTCCGGGCCGTAGCCAATGGAGAAGAGAATGGCATCCCGCTCGTCCCCCTGGACGTTTTCGAGATTCTTAATAAAAATCGGCTCCCCAGACTCGTAGGCCCACCGTTCCAGCTCGGGATCTGTTTTGCATACCTCGGTAAACAGATCGTCAATCAGATTTTGCTGCTGAATGTTAAAGCTGACCACGCCCACGCTTTGGCATCTACAGTCCGAATCCCGACTGCGGCGAACCAGCTCATGTACCACCGCTTCCGCTTCGGCGCGGTTTTGCCGCGATTTACCCCTGTCAAAGAAACCATCTATATGTACCAGCGTAACCTTCGATTCCCGGTCATTGATGGACGGAAAGGTATATAACTTATTCTCGTAAAACCGATAATTGCTAAAGGCAATGAGACTCTCGTGGCGGCTTCGATAGTGCCACAGCAAATGGGACTGCGGCATATTCAGCGCCAGAGCGTCATCCAAAATACTCTCCAAATCCTCGGCCTCTAGATTGTCTTCGTCCAAACTGTTCCCGGAGAAGAAGCTGGTAGGCGGCATTTGTTTCGGATCACCCACAATAACAGCGTCAATTCCCCGGGCCAGCGCCCCAACCGCTCTGGCTGTGGGCATCTGAGACGCCTCATCAAAGATCACAAGATCAAAGGGCTTTCTGTCCGGGTCAAGGTACTGCGCGGCGGAAAGCGGACTCATCAGCATGCAGGGGCAAAGCCTCGGCAGCAGATTCGAAACCTGCTCGAACAGGCGACGGATACTGACGCCGCGTCCGCCACTTCGAATAGCCCGCTGCAGTACGCCGACCTCCGATTTTTGTGAGGCCTCCTGCGTAAAATTGGGAACCTGAGAGGCAAGACGATAAAAGACTTCCTTCTTCGCCAACCCGGTAAGTTCCTCGTCCAGCTGCTGGAACTGCCGGATTTTTTCTTGAAATACCGCACCGGAGAAGCTGTTGAGCACAGGGCTTTCCTCGATGGCCTTATGTATCAAAGCGATGTAAAGGCCTTTATAATATGCCGGAGCTGCTTCCTCGTGAGTTAATCCCTTTTCATAGGCACGAACCAACGGTGCCATACCCAGACGGGCGGCCTCCTTCGCGGAATCGCCCCAAATCATCCATTCCTTCAGATCTTCCGAATGTGTGCGGATATTTTCACACATATCAAGCTGTGCGGAGGCCCAGCTGCTTTCCAACTGCTCGTCCTCTGCTATTTCCAACAGTCTGTAAAGCCTGTCCTTTGCAGCGAGCATTTGTTCAAATGCTTTTACATATTCGTTAATGAAGGGAAATACTTCTCGTACGCCTGCAAACGCAACGCGCATGCTGTCGTTTCCCGCGAGTTCGGAGAGCTTAGCATCGCTGCGTTTGGCATCCTCTGCGTATATTGAAATTTTATCCCAGTCCGTTTGGTCGTTGCGATAAAGATCCCCCAGGTCAACTCCGTATCGCTCGAAAAGCCTCTGACCTTCCGCAAGGTTCGCCTGGTAATCAGCAAGAGCAGAAAAAGTCCTCAACAGTGAATATTTTGATATTTTTTGGTCTTGTGCTTTCCAGAAAGGCTTTATTTCCTTGATAAGCTTACTCTGCTGCAGCAGTTTAGGGATGGCCCATTTTGTCAGAGAGGCCGTCCACTCGCTTTTCAGCATGGCGGCATCTAAATTAAAAAATCCATCTTCCCATATGGCGGACAGCTCATCGTAAAGCTGCTGGACTGTTCGGAAGTGAGACGCCATCTTTTGAATTTCCGCAGATGAGCGAGCCCAGTCAATATCCCTGCCCCAGGCATGGGGAAGCGGCATCCAGACCTGTAACTGGCCGGCAATTTGATAGAGCCGTTCCCAGTCGGAAAACAGCAGCGGTTCAGGTTGTTCGAGCTTTTGAGCCAACGCAGCGCCAGAAGCTGACAAAGCTTGCAGCGCGGAGGTATACTCAGACAGTTGCCCCGGAAGCTCATTCCTGAGCTGCTGCGTATAAATCGCTTTGCTTACATTACGAAGAGGATGGCGGTATGGATGGTTCACAAGCCGGGCAGCCTCAATCAACCTGCTAAGCGTAAGCTGCTGCTTTTGCAAAACATCTTCGTCAATGCCGTCTGCGAACGCCCGAGAAAACTGGATGGATTCCTTACAGTCAGAATACTCAGTATACCTTGAGATCATCTCGAACACAGAGAGACCGGATTTATGTCTTTTGTGTAATGCCTGCGCATAAACATCCAGCTCTTTTCGCAGCTGGGCGGTCTGTTCGACCTTTTTCTGCCATGCATCCGGCGAATCCTGTTTTGCCACCTGCGCCGCTTCATTAAGCTGATTCAGCACATCGCGTTTATTGGATTTGTTGGAGTGCAGTTCAAGGCAAAAGGGGCCGATACCGATATTGTTGAGCCTCTGCTGCACCACCGACAGCGCCGCCATTTTTTCCGCAACAAACAACACGGATTTTCCCTTAGCGAGCGCATTGGCGATGATGGCGGTGATGGTCTGGGATTTTCCCGTTCCGGGCGGGCCATGGAGCACAAAGCTCTTGCCCTCTGCGGCTGCTCGAATGGCATACAGCTGCGAGGCGTCCACCGGAACCGTGACGAGCGAATCGTCCTCGGGGACCTTTTCGCCAGAAGCCATTTCCTGCGCATCCCACACCAGATGCCCATCCATGAGACTGCGGACAACCTTATTCTTTTGAAGCGCCCCCGAACGGTTTCTAAGGTCGTTCCACATCACAAACTGAGAAAAGGAAAATATCCCGAGGAATGCAGCCGGGATGACATCCCATCTCGGCTGATCCATCACCGCTTTCCGCATCACGGTGAATACTGTGCGCAGGTCGATTCCCTGCGCATCCTGCGGAAGCGGGTCCAGCCCCTGAATCTGAATGCCAAAATCCTGCACCAGCATCTGCAGCAGCGTAATGTTTATCTGCGGGTCCTCATCCCGCAGACGAATGACACAGCCTTTGAGCGCAGATTTCCGAATAATCTCTATTGGCAGCAGGATAAGCGGCGCGTATCGCGGCTTTTGACTGGCGGTCGTTTCATACCAGCGCAAAAACCCCAGCGCAAGATACAGGGTGTTGGCCCCGTTTTCCTCCAAGGAAGTCTTTGAGGAGCGGTATACGTTCAGAATCGCGCGGGAAAGCTCACCTTCGCTTAAAAATGACCGCAGGCGTTTGTTCTGAAATTCCGATTTTATAAGCTCTTTGAACACACCTAAATCTGTTAGATTTTCAATGCTGCGGCGCTGTTCCTCGGACGCTGCCCACTCGGATGGGCGTGGGCTGATCCCAAATTCCTCTCCCCCTGACAATGCGTCCTCCAAATCAGATAAGGATTCAGAGAGAATGGGGATGACGCTTTGTGTCCATTTCAGATTGATAAGGGTATTTCGTAGGCTCAAATCCAGCAGCTTGCGTTCCCACTGTATCATCTTGCTCCATGTCTTGTCGGTAATCGTTTCACCTACGTGGACGGTTTCACTCAAGGCTCCGGGTATATGCGTCAGCTCGGATTCATTTCTTTTCGGTGTTTCTATTGTCCAGCCGGTTTCACCTTGAACACGCAAAGGAATCGGCCGAATTCCGCTGAGTCTGGATCTGGAGACATCAATAATATACTCCAACGGGTCGGGGTCATGCAGCTTACTGACGGCGGCGGTCATGGCCTCATCGAAGCTCATTGTTTTCCCTGAAACTAAAGCGGTGCATTCAACTACCGCGATCTCATTCACACCTTCGGCAATTCGCTTGGTAATGAGGGAAGGGTCGTTTTCAACGGATTCCGAGAAGGAAAAATCCTCAAGCCAAACACCGGCAAAAATGTGCCCTTGCTGTAGCAAGAGAATCGGATGTAGGCCGATCGCTTCGAGACAGGCAGCGTAAAACAAGGTCAAATCCAGACAGGTGCCCAGCTTCTGTTGAATAATCGCATCACATAGGCGCACCCTCTGCCCGACACGCTCAAAGCTGGCGGGCGGCACGGAGTACACAATGTTTTGCTCTTGTAAGGCGCCGTAAACCGCGGCCGCCTGCATAAGCACGCGGTTCGGATTTTGCGTCTGATACGCATTTAGGGAAGGGTCGCCACTCCAACCGCCCAAAAGCTGCGCTGCACGGGCGGTAATTTTCGCCACCTCTGGATGATTCGGAGTTACAAAGGCGGAGAGCAATTCAGGGTAAAAGGCAGTTCCATGCCACTCATCAAAGGCAAGAGCGGTTATTTGGTAATCCTGTTTGGAAATGACTTTCCCCTGTGTATTCTCCAAAGAGACGTATAATTGCCCGACCATACGCTCAGTCAAGCCCGCCAGGAAAGACGAGCTAATCTGCGGACGAAAGCCATTTACTGTAAAGGATGTTCCAGCCGAAACCAGCGCAATGTTTATTTGATCCGCGCAGACGAGCTCGGGTTCACATCGCAGCTTTATCACCGCATTTTCTATATCACTAGCACTGTTATTGCAAATCAGGAGCTCCCGTATCAAAGGAATCCGATTTTGCTGCAATGCATAGTTAATTACCGAAGTAAGCTCAAGTTTGAGCTGAATTTCCTCCGCTGCAGGGCCTTGAACCGAAATTGCGCCATCTGATAAATCCGCGCTTTTTGCAATTTCTACCACACAAAATCCCTTCTCTCTGAACCCAAATTAGTGCCTAAGGCGGAGAACGTTTTTAAACGGAAAACGCAAATAAGATTGCTGACGAGTTACTAGTTTTATTTAAAATTTTCATATAAGGGGTCCTATCAATCATTTTATATAATGTCTCCTGAATAATGCAAAGTGTCTTGCAGCGCAAGACTTAGCGCCCAATATATGGTATAATAGGTGCAAAGAAAACAGCCTTAAAAGATCAAAAGCTTGCACAAGGTCGTGATGTGGATGTACAAATATAGCAACGGGCAGATCAGTCTTGCGGATTTCAGGCAGCCGGTGGGAATGCACCTGAAGGAGGACAACCGGTGGGTGAAGAAGGCGCAGACCATCCCCTGGCTGGAAATCGAGAAGCGCTATGCCGCCCTGTTTACCAACCGGAAGGGCAACGTGGCCAAGCCGCTGCGCCTGGCCCTGGGGGCCTGCATTATTCAGGCGGAGTACGGTTTTTCGGACGAAGAAACTGCTCAAATGATACTTCTATGGAAGTGCTCGCCAGTTTCCGTCGAACGTTAGCAAGGTATCGAGCCCATCGTCGTCTTTATGAACTTTTATACCTCACGAGAA
>JGI20225J20221_1001125_pt3 | contig 21852 bp, 28 predicted proteins | sample BioMet4_FD_20221 | JGI IMG/M metagenome (IMG submission 20221)
GACGCAGGCCTGGTTCCCTGCCGGAACGGAAAAACATGAATGATCGAAGAGAGGAATCGCAGAAGAGAGAGGAACTGCGGAAGGAAAAGGAACCCCGGAAGAGAGCAGAATCCCGGAAGATTAAGGATGAGATCAATCCGGATGCGGTACGAACCGTAAAACGGCTGTAAGGCATTGATATGTCATTGACGCAGCGGCAGCACGAAAGAAGGAACGAATATTCAGTGCTGGACGAAGAACGGAACGTCTGCACAGAAGTGGAAGCTTGGATGAAAGCGAAACCTTCCATTGCCTGCAAAAAACAATATCATAAAAGGAGTAAAGCGTATAGAATAGGGGCAGGAGGGTACGAAGATGAAGTTCAGTGAAATGCCTTATGAAAGAGTGGATTTTGAAGAACTGAAGAAAGACTTCGCACAGCTGACGGCGGACTTTGACAAGGCCGGAAGCGGGGCGGAGCAGTTCAGGGTACATGAAAGATATTATAAAATCATCAGTCATGCAAAGTCCATGATGACCATCGCGGACATCCGGCATGACGGAAATACGGCAGACGAATTCTATAAAGCGGAGAAAGATTTCTATGATGCCAATGCACCTGTGCTCCAGAGCCTGGTCGTCGCTTATCAGAACAAACTGATGCAGACGGAATTCCGTCCGGAGCTGGAAGCAAGGATCGGAAAAGTCGCCTTCAGGAATATGGAGATTGCCGCAAAGGCAATGGACGACAGGCTGATTCCTCTGATGCAGGAAGAAAATGTGCTGGTTACGAAATATGAAGACCTGCTGGCATCGGCAAAGATCGACTGGAACGGGGAAAAGCTGAACCTGTCTCTGATGAATCCGTATCTCCGCAGCTCAGACCGCGGAATCCGTGCGGAGGCATGGAAAAAATACGCCGCATTTTTTGAAGAAAATGCGGAAGAACTGGATGACCTGTATGATCAGCTGGTGCATAACAGAACGGCCCAGGCCCGGCAAATGGGCTATGACGATTACCTGACGCTCGGCTATTACCGGATGAACCGCAACTGCTACGACAGGAATATGGTGGCAGAGTTCCGGAAACAGGTAAAGCAGGATATTGTCCCGTTTGCCGAAAAAATCGCGGACAGAAGAAGACAGAGGTTAGGCATCGGAGAATTGTCTTTCATTGATGAGGGTGTGTTCTCAAAGAACGGCAATCCGAAACCGGTCGGTACGCCTCAGCAGATTCTGGAAGCCGGAAGACAGATGTACAAAGAACTGTCGCCCGAGACGGCAAAGTTCATGAATTTCATGTGCGATAACGAACTGTTCGATGTATTCGGCAGAAAGGATAAGAGAACAGGCGGGTACATGACTTACATTCCGGATTATAAGTCGCCGTTTATTTTCGCGAATTTCAACGGGACTAGTTCGGACACGGATGTCATCACGCATGAATGCGGGCATGCGTTCCAGGGATTCGTCATTGCGGATGATCCGATTCTGGAACATCAGGATATCACGATGGAGACTGCGGAGACGCATTCGATGTCCATGGAATTTTTCACGGAACCCTGGATGGAGCTGTTCTTCGGAGAGCATGCACAGGAATACAGGGACATGCATTTTGAAGATGCCCTGATCTTTATTCCGTACGGAACCATGGTGGATGAATTCCAGCACATTGCCTACGAGAATCCGAATCTGACTCCGAAGGAGCGCAATGCCGCGTGGCGCGAGCTGGAACGGGAATATAAACCGCATCTGAATTATGAAGGCTGCGATTATCTGCAGGAAGGCGGCTACTGGCAGCATCAGCATCACATCTATTCCTTCCCGCTTTATTACATTGACTACGTCATCGCCCAGACGGATGCTCTTCAGTATAAGGCATGGATGGACCGGGATTACCGTCAGGCATGGGAAAGCTATCTGAAACTCTGCAGATTATCCGCATCGGATTTCTTTACAGGCCTTCTTAAGCAGGTCGGGCTGAATAGTCCGTTTGAGGATGGTTGCCTGAAGGATACCGTGTCACGGCTGGAAAAAACGATGAAGCTATGATTTAAACAGCAGAGGATTAAGAAAGCCCTGAAAGTCAGCAATGTCTTTCAGGGCTTTTTTGTGTGAGCAGAAGATGTCTTACGTTGTAAAAACAACATAAAAATTGCGCATTTTGTGATACTTTTTAACAGGAACCAGGATGGATGTCTGAAAAACATCCGCGGAAAATTTATCACACGATAAGGAGGAATTCAGTATGAAAGCAGCAGTAGATCAGGAACAATGCATCGGATGCGGATTGTGCACGGGAACAGCACCGGCTGTTTTCCGCATGAATGATGACGGAAAGGCAGAAGCCTATAAAGAACCGGAAGAAAATGAAAAAGAAGCGGTCCAGGAAGCGATTGACGGATGCCCGGTATCTGCAATCTCGTGGGAATCCTGAACCGGAGACCGGAAAGGAGAAATGATGAACAGACGGAATATAGCAGAGGTCCACGGAAGAGAGATTCTTGACTCAAGAGGAAATCCGACCGTGGAAGCAGAGGTGATCCTGGAAGACGGAACGACAGGGACGGGAATGTCTCCGAGCGGTGCGTCTACAGGAGAGTTCGAAGCCCTGGAACTCCGGGACGGAGATGAACGGAGATACGGCGGAAAAGGAGTCAGCAAGGCAGTTGAAAATATCAGCACGGTAATCGACCGGCAGCTCAAAGGACATGACGCATCGGAGACTTATGAAATCGACCGTCTGATGATCGAAGCGGACGGTACGAAGGACAAGTCAAATCTGGGAGCGAACGCGATTCTTGCAGTTTCCATTGCAGGCGTGAGGGCTGCGTCCGCAAGTCTCGGAATACCGGTATACCGGTTCCTGGGCGGTGTGAACGGAAACCGTCTGCCGGTTCCGATGATGAATATCCTGAACGGAGGCGTGCATGCCTCCAACACAGTGGATATCCAGGAGTTTATGATCATGCCGGTCGGTGCGCCGAATTTCCGGGAAGGACTGAGACAGTCGGCCGAAGTCTATCATTGTCTCCAGGGAATCCTGAAGAAGGAAAAGCTTGCCGTGTCCGTCGGCGACGAAGGCGGCTTTGCACCGGACCTGAAGAGTGATGAGGAAGTCATTGAGCATATCCTGAAAGCAGTCCGTGAAGCGGGATACGAGGCCGGAAAGGATTTCGTTCTTGCACTGGACGCCGCCTCCAGTGAATGGAAAGGTGACGGCAGGGGAAAATACCTGCTTCCGAAGAGCGGCCGGAAATTCACAGCGGAAGAACTGATCAGTCATTGGGAAGAACTTGCATCGAAGTATCCGATTGTTTCGATTGAAGACGGTCTGGACGAGGAAGACTGGGACGGCTGGTCAGCTATGACGGAACGTCTCGGAAAGAAACTTCAGCTTGTCGGAGATGATCTTTTTGTGACCAATACGGAGAGGCTTTCCAAAGGTATCAGCAGGAAATGCGGCAATGCCATTCTGATCAAGCTGAATCAGATCGGTTCGGTTTCCGAGACGATGGACGCCGTCCGGATGGCTCAGCGTGCCGGTTATCGCACGATTATTTCACACCGTTCCGGTGAGACGGAGGACACCACGATTGCGGACCTTGCCGTAGCGCTGAATGCCGGGCAGATCAAGACCGGTGCTCCCTGCCGGACAGAGCGGGTAGCCAAATACAACAGGCTTCTGAGAATTGAGGAATCTTTGAAAAGCTCCGGCGTGTATGACGGCAGCCTGTTCAGATGACAGGTTTATGCCGGAACTCCTGAGGAAGCGCGAGAANTCGGAAGAAACTTTGCAGCTGTGCCGGCATGATGAAAAGAGGTACAGGAATGGATAAGAACGGCAGTTCAGAAGAGAACCGTGAGGCTCTTCTGAAAGAATATGTGACCAGGCTGAGTCAGGGAGAAAGCCTGGCAGCGGTAAGAAAAGATTTTGTTTCAAAATTTCAGAGCGTGGATGCATCGGAAATCATGAAGGCGGAGCAGAATCTGATTTCAGGAGGCATGCCGCCTGCCAAGGTGCAGAAGCTCTGCGACGTTCATTCAGCCTTATTTCACGGCGCTGTGCAGGAAGAGAAGAGTACCGGTGCAGAGATAGCAGGACATCCGGTAAATATCTTTGCTGCCGAAAATGATGCCATTTCCCGGGAAATCTATGAAGTCAGGGAATGTCTGGCAGCCGGCGCCGGCCGGACAGCTGTATCGGAAAAACTGAAGGCCTTTCGGGCTGCGTCCGTGCATTATGCTGAAAAAGGGGATCTGATCTATCCTCTTCTGAAAAGCAAATACGGTGTAACCGGCCCGGCGGATGTGATGTGGGCAGTGGATGACGAGATCAGAGTTGAAACTAAATTTCTGATTGAAGCCGGTGATTTGCTGCCGGACTATCCGGAAAGAATTATTTTACCGATGAGGACTGGATGCGGATCTACTATGAACTTTCTGCTTATGAGCATACGCTTTCCGGCGGACTGCCTGTCTGGGAGGCGGCTGAACGCAGACGCGAAGAACTGAAGCGAGTCCATGGGCAGGGAACAGCGGGTTCGGCCAAAGAGGGCGGATCCGCAGCCGGTGCAGAGAATCCGGTATCGCTGGGAAGCGGTCATATGACGCCCGAACAGATTGAATGCGTTCTCAATACGATTCCGATGGAGCTGACTTTTATTGATGAGAATAACATCAACTGTTTCTTCAATGCGGGGAAGAAAGTATTCAAGCGTCCGGACGAAGCAATCGGCAGGCAAGTGTTTCTCTGCCATCCTCCGAAATATGCGGCGATGGCCAGACAGATCATCGACGAACTGAAAAGCGGAGTTCAGGACAGCGTGGATATATGGATGACCAAAGGCGGCGGTCCGCTTCTTGTCCGCTATATGGCGGTCAGAAATCAGGATGGAAAATATGTCGGTACGCTGGAATGCGTTCAGAAGATGAAAGTCGCAAAGAAATATTTCGCGGAAACAGAAAAAGCGGGAAAGGGGAACTCCTGAAAGCTCTAAAAAAAGTACTGGTCTTCCGGGTACAGTTCAATCGTACCCCCGGAGGACCGGTACCTTCTTTTTTTGTACTGAGAAATTCCCGTCAGTCATCTGCAGGCGCAGATTTTTTAAGTCAGACGTATCCGTATTTTCCGTAGGCGGTTTCCGGATGTTTATTGATCTTCTGTACCCTGCGTCCGGATTTCCCCGACCATGTTTTCAGACATCCTTCGAGATAGTTGATACCGATCACAGCAGCAAGAATTGCCAGCGGCTCTAAAATCATCATATTGGATTCCTCCTTTTCAAGAATCATTTGCTTTTATTTGAATCTGGGATTATTATAAGCTTGGAAAAGGGACAATAATACTCTGTAAACGCCTGAATATGAACTGTAAGCGACTGAATTGGATTAAAAATATTCTAAAAACGCCATTTATATAAAATCAGTTTTTAAAATCTGCTTTCGGGGAGGAATTCGGAAATGATTCTGCCGGTTGTCAAGCAGCTTGATCTGGATGAGAACCGTCTTGAAAAGGTCAGGGGACTGACGAACGAATATCCTTATGCCATGCATGTCACGGACTATGCCAGAATCAGGATCCCCTGGCACTGGCATGAGGCCGTGGAACTGAAATATCAGATGAAGGGCTGTTCCGATGTTGTCACGAACCATACGACTTACCGGATCCATGCCGGTGAAGGTCTTTTCCTGAACAGCAATGTTCTTTCCTGTTCATACAGGACAGAAGGNGAAAAGGCATCCGTTTCAGCGGAGCATATTTTTCATCCGGTTCTTCTGTCCGGACACTTTCACAGTGTTTTTGAAACGCGTTATATCAATCCGATTATCCGGAATCCCCAGATTGAAGGCATTGTGATAACGGAAGACATTCCCTACGGAAAAGAAATGCTTAAGAAACTTCTGTGCCTGAACCGTCTTCAGGAAAAGGAGCACGTGGAGATGGAAACGCGCTGCCTCCTTTCCGAAATCTGGCTTCTTCTTTATCGTGAAATCCAGGAAAACGGAGTCTCCGGCATCCCGGTCGATTCACAGGATAAAGAACGGATTTTAAGCATGATGACCTATATCCATCAGCATTACCCGGAAAGCATTACCCTTGAGGGGATTGCCTCTTCTGCCGGGGTCAGCAAGCGGGAATGCCTCCGATGCTTCAAAAAGAATCTGGACCGGACGCCTTTTGATTATCTTCTTTCTTACCGGCTTCAGCGTGCCTGTGAAATCCTGACCGATACGGATCATCAGATTACGGAAGTTGCCCTTGAGACCGGTCTCGGGAACTGCGCACATTTCGGTAAAGTTTTTAAAAATGAATACGGAATGTCACCGGGGAGATACCGCAAAGAATCTTCTGCCGCAAAAGAATAGATGTTTTCAGAACAGGCTGGGAAAGGAGCATGCGGAATGTTTGCTGTCGGATGTCATCTGTCAGCTTCAAAAGGTTTTGTGCATATGGGAGAGGAAGCTCTTTCCCTGAAGGCAGACACGTTTCAGTTCTTTACGAGGAATCCGCGCGGAGGAAATGCGAAAGAAGCGGATCCGGAAGATGCGGCCGGCCTGCGGGAAATCATGCAGGAGCATTCTTTCCCCGTTCTTCTGGCACACGCTCCCTATACCATGAATCTGTGTTCATCAAATCCGGAAATCAGGACTTTCGGGGAAGAAATGATGCGTGACGATCTTGCACGCATGGAAATGCTTCCGGGGAACCTGTATAATTTCCATCCCGGCAGCCATACCGGACAGGGAACTGAAAAAGGCATAGCGGAAATCACGGANGCGGCAGCCATAAAGACCGCCATGAAAAACTCGGTGAGGGATGCATCGGTGCGGAAGCGCTTGAGAGAATCGTGACGCATCCCCTGATCCGGAATCTTCCTTTTTACATGGAAACACCGAATGATCTCGATGGGTATAGGCGGGAAATAGCCCTGGTGAGAAAATGGCATTCCGGGGCAGAATGAGGACCCTATTGTCCCGGGAGAAGGAATCGGTTAAAATGAAAAAAAGGATGAAAAGAACATGAACAGCGGAGAATGGATTAGAGAAGAATTTTCGGTAACCGGACTTTCGGTTGACGCTGTTTATCACGAACAGGATGTCCGTGAAATCTTCATGCCGCTGCTCCGGCTGTGGACAGAGCGCCAGAAAAAACTCGGCCGGAGAATGTTTATTTTCATGGCTGCGCCTCCCGGCTGCGGGAAATCAACCCTGGCTGCGTTCCTTGAGAAACTGTCGCGGGAACCGGATGCAGAAGGAGTGCTGACACCGGTGCAGGCAGCAGGAATGGACGGCTTTCATCACACGGCCGCTTATCTGAAAAGCCATACGGATATAAGAGACGGCAGAACCATTCTGCTGGATGACATCAAAGGGGCACCGCAGACTTTTGACACGGAGAAGCTTGCAGGAAAGCTTCGGGAAGCCAGTCTCAGTGAAAAACTCTGCTGGCCGGTGTACAGCCGTACAGAGCACGATGTACTGGAAGATGTTATCGAAATTAAGGAAAAAATCCTGATTGTGGAAGGAAATTATCTGCTTCTGAACTGCCGGCCGTGGAAGGAAATCGCCCGGGAGTTCTGTGATTACGGCATCTATCTTTATGCGGACCCGGCCGTGCTGAAAAAGCGCCTGATTGAGCGAAAGGTGGCCAGCGGACATTCAGAAAAAGATGCGGCAGACTTTTATGAGTTTTCTGACGGCAGGAATGCATCCCTGGTTCTGGAGGACCGTCCGGAAACGGATCTGGTTCTGGAGGTCAGGGACGGAAGATACATACGCAGGAACTGACTGCGTGAAAAAATAGAACAGGTTTCTTCCGTGATAAGGAGGATCAAGAATGGACAGGACCATTTCAAAAGCGGTACAGGGATTTCAGACCGTTGACGGGGCAGGAGTGCATCTTGTCCGTGTGCTGGGCGGCGATACGGTTCAGGACTTTGATCCGATTCTGATGCTGGATTCCTTTGACAGCTGCAATCCGGATGATTATACGGCCGGATTCCCGATGCATCCGCACAGAGGAATTGAAACAATCAGCTATGTTGTCAGCGGCACGATGAGACACAAAGACAGCCTGGGAAATACAGATGACATTCATGACGGAGAAGTACAGTGGATGACCGCGGGAGCCGGCATTCTCCACGAAGAATTGATTCCGGCAGCACCGCGGCTGCTCGGCGTTCAGCTCTGGCTGAACCTGCCGGCCAAAGAGAAGATGATTCCGTCTTCCTACCGCAGCATCCGCCGGGAAAATATTCCGGAGAAGGCTTTCAGCGGAGGACTGATCCGGATCCTTTCCGGAACGTATAACGGGATTTCCGGCTATCAGCCGGCACATCTTCCGCTTGATTATTACGACATCCATCTGGACCCCGGGGCGGAATTCCGGATGGATACGGAACAGGAAAGTTCGGTCATGCTCTTTACGCTTCAGGGAGAAGTGAGTGTCGGGGGCAGAAGGATTCCTGAAAAAACAGCAGTGCATCTGACGGAGGGAACTTCCCTGACCATGAAAAACGGAAGCAGTCCGGCCTGCGTGCTCTTTATGAGCAGCCGTGCACTCAGGGAGCCCGTCTGCTGGGGAGGACCGATTGTCATGAATACACAGGAAGAACTGAATCAGGCTTTTTCGGATCTGGAATCCGGCAGTTTCTTAAAAAATGAAGTCGACTATCAATGACATAAACGGATGATCAGAAATGCCGGCAGGATATTCAAAACGGGACATGCGGAATCAGCGCAGAAAGGAAAAAAATGAAAATACAGGAATCTCTTCAGAATCGCAGAACTTATTATTCAATTGACAGTACGCTTCCGGTTGAAGAAAAACAGGTAGAGGAACTGGTCAGCTCACTTACGAAACTTGTGCCGGATGCCTTCAACATGAAGAGCGCCCGCGCGGCGGCAGTATTCGGTGATGCTCACCGGAAGCTGTGGGACGGTATTTATGAAGCTTTCGGAGGAAAAGTGGCCAGGGAAAAGATTGATTCCTTCCGGGCCGGTGCCGGCACGATCCTCTATTTCTATGATCAGGATACCGTACAATCGATGCAGGAAAAATTCCCGGCGTATGCCGGCAATTTCCCAATCTGGGCACAGCAGGCAAACGGCATGCTGCAGATTTCAATCTGGAGCGGTCTGAGGGAACTGGGAATCGGCGCTTCCCTGCAGCATTACAATCCGGTTATTGATGAGACCGTCAGCAGGCTCTTTTCTCTGCCGGCAGGCTGGAAGCTGATTGCCCAGATGCCTTTCGGCGGAATTGTATCGGAGCCGCAGGCAAAGGAGAAGGAAGACATCTCCAAGCGCGTGCTGATCTTCCGCTGATGAAGCAGAAAGATTTTCCCGGATGAGGCAGAAGAGGATCCTGTATGACTTTGATTAAAAATGAAATTCCGATACTGGAATACGATGATGAACAGACGGCGGTCATTATGCCGGACCGGGACAGGACGTCATCTTTTCCCGAGAGGGCGGTCTTTCCGTTTCTGTATGATGAAGTCGACAAATACGCGGAACAGAATCACTGCCGGAAAATCGGTGAGTTCATCAGTGCCACGAAAATATACCCGATCTTTGTCACGGAATTCCGGGGAAAGCAGATCTGTCTCTGCCAGGCTCCGGTCGGTGCTTCGGCCGCTGTCCAGATCATGGATTATCTGATCGGGTACGGTGTTAAGAAAATCATTTCGGCGGGAAGCTGCGGCACGCTGAAGGATCTTCCGGAAAATGAATTCCTGGTTCCCGTCGAAGCGCTGCGGTGCGAAGGAACTTCGTATCATTATCTTCCTCCGGCCAGGACCGTGTCCGTCAGCCCGGCGGCGGTCGAAGCCATAGAAACCGCACTGAAGGAAAACGGGATACGCTGCAGACGATGCAGAACCTGGACGACTGACGGCTTTTTCCGGGAAACGAAAGAAATGGTCGGGTACAGGAAATCGGAAGGCTTCGATACCGTGGAGATGGAATGCGCTTCCCTGGCTGCCTGTGCGGAATTCCGGAAGGCGGTTTTCGGACAGATTCTTTTTACGGCAGATACTCTTGCAAATGTCGAATCACATGAGGACAGGAACTGGGGCCTGGATTCTTTCCCCCTGGCATTGAAAGTATGTCTTGATGCTGCTGTCATTCTTTAACGATACAGAAGGAGGAGAAAATGACCACTTTAATTATTACCATTCTGATAGTGATTGCAGTACTCGCCCTGCTGATCAACAACATCCGCATTGTTCCGCAGGCCAATGCTTTTGTCCTGGAAACGCTTGGAAAATATTCCGGAACCTGGCAGGCAGGTCTTCATGTGAAGATTCCTTTTATCCAGAGGGTGGCTGCAAAAGTGTCCCTGAAGGAAATCTGCTGTGACTTTGAACCGCAGCCGGTCATCACGAAAGATAATGTGACGATGATGATCGATTCGGTCGTATTCTGCAAGGTGTTTGATTCGAAGCTTTATGCCTACGGGGTGACGAACCCGATCGATGCGCTTGAGAAATTATCGGCGACGACGCTTCGTTCAGTCGTAGGCGATATGGAACTTGATCAGACTCTGACGTCTAGGGAAGAGATCAATGCCAAGCTGCTGAAGATTCTGGATGAGGCAACGGATCCGTGGGGAATCAAGGTGACCCGCGTAGAGATCAAGAACATCCAGCCGCCGGCGGAGATTGCCGAGGTTATGTCAAAGCAGATGCGTGCAGAACGCGAAAGACGCCAGACAGTCCTTGAAGCCCAGGCCCATAAGGAAGCCGTGGTTTCCCGCGCAGAAGGCGACAAGCAGGCGAAGATCCTGTCGGCGGAAGCAGAGAAACAGGCGCAGATCAGTCTTGCTGAAGGAAAAGCAAAATCGATTGAACTGACCTATACCGCGGAGGCGGAAGGTTTAAGGCGCATCAAGGAAGCCGGAATCGACAGCACGGTCATCCGTCTGAAAGGCATTGAAGCCCTGAAGCAGGTGGCTGACGGAAGGGCAACGAAGATTTTCCTTCCCTCGGATATGTCCGATGTGCTGACGCACCTGGGGGTTGCCGGAGAAATCATCGGAGTCGGAGATGCAACGGCAATCGATTATTCGGAGAAAGCAAAGGCGGTTTCTAAAACGGATGCCTGCCTTTCCGGAGACAGCAGCAGGGGAACGCTGGATGCCAAGAAAACCGGCGATGAGATCAGTGCGGATATCGAAGGACGTTCCGACTGAAAGGTGCGCACATTCAAGGAGAGATGAATGAAAATCTGTGTGATTTCCGGCAGCCCGGCCGGTGAAAACAGCATCACCCTGCAGACAGTCCTCTATCTGCAGAAATGTTTTCCGGGACATGAGTGGGAGACTCTTCATGCAGGTTCTGTCATAAAAAAATATGAACGGGATTTCACGGAGGCAGCCGCGGCGCTGAACCGCGCGGAAATGCTTCTGTTCTGCTATCCGGTCTATACTTTTCTTGCCCCCAGCCAGCTGCAGCGGTTCATTGAACTGATGAAGGAGGCGGAGCAGGCAGGGCAGCTGCACGTCTGCGGAAAAGCAGCCGCGCAGATTACAACCTCCAAGCATTTTTACGATGTGACGGCCCTGCGGTATATCCGGGAAAACTGCGGCGATCTGAAGCTTCAGTATCTGGGCGGCCTTTCGGAAGACATGGAGGACCTGCTTTCGGAAAAAGGAAGAAAAGAAGCGGAGCAGTTTTTCCGCTATGTACTCTGGCAGAAGACGGGCAGTCCGGAAGCCGCCGGTGAAATACCGGCGACCGTGATTGTTGCGGACCTGTCACGGAATCCGCTGCGGCCGCAGGATGCGGACCGTTTGCAGGAGATGATCGACTGCTTCCGGAAGAACTACGGAGGAAGCACGAAAGTCGTGGACCTGGCAAAGATGAAGATTGCCGGCGGGTGCCTGGGATGCTTCCACTGCGCTTCAGACGGCGTCTGCATTTATCAGGATGGTTTCGATTCGTTTCTGAGGAAGGAAATCCAGACGGCACCGGCGGTCGTCTATGCATTTTCCGTACGGGATCACAGCATGGGAGCCCTCTTTAAAATGTATGACGACCGGCAGTTCTGCAACGGGCACCGGACAGTCACGATGGGGAAGCCGACCGGCTATCTGGTCAGCGGATCAATGGAAAAGGAAGAAAACCTCAGGATGGTCCTGACAGCCCGGGCGGATGTCGGCGGCAATTTCCTTGCGGGCATCGCGGAGGATGAAGACGGGATCCACCGTCTGTCCTCCGTGCTTTCCTATGCTCTGCAGAATCATCTGGAACAGCCGCACACTTTCTACGGCGTCGGCGGACTCAAGATTTTCCGGGATCTGATCTATCAGATGAGGGGACTGATGAAAGCCGATCACCGCTTTTATAAAGAGCACGGTTTCTATGATTTTCCGCAGAAGCATAAAGGAAGAATTCTGCTGATGTATCTGGTCGGAGCCATGAACGCCAGTCCGAAGCTGAAAAAGAAAATGGGCAGCCGGATGACGGAAGGAATCATCATGCCGTATAGGAAAGTACTGGAGAAAGCAGGAGGGAAAGAAGAATGAACGCAGCGGTCCCGACTCTCAGCATCATTTTCATGATCGTGGATCTGGTCATCGGCATTGCCGTGCCGGTCATCCTGTTCCTGTTCTTTTATAAAAAATACCGCTGCAGTCCAAAGGCCTTCTTCACCGGCTGCGTGGTTTTCCTGCTTTTTGCCCTTTTGCTGGAAAAGCTGGTGCACATCCTTTTCCTGCAGGTGCTGCCGACCGGCCCGGTCATTACCGGCAATATCTGGTTTTACGGAATCTACGGAGGCCTGATGGCGGGAATCTTCGAAGAGACCGGACGTTTTGCCGCCTTTAAGACGGTGCTGAAAAATGTGCGCGGGGAGGATCACAATGCCCTGATGTACGGCGCAGGCCACGGCGGCTTCGAGATGTTCATGCTTCTGTCTGTCGGCATGATCAACAACCTGATCTATTCGCTGATGCTGAATGCGGGAAATGCATCTGCCCTGACGGCCAATCTCCCGGAGGCTTCGAAAGCCGCCGTCGAGTCGGCACTGACGTCGCTGACGAATACGTCTCCGTATCTGTTCCTTGTCAGTCCGGTGGAGCGCTTTGCGGCCATAACGGCTCAGATCGGGATGTCGGTACTCGTATGGTTTGCGGTAAAGAACGGCGGAAAGAGCAGGCTTCTTTTCCCGCTGGCCATCCTGCTGCATCTTCTGCTGGATGCCTCGGCAGTCATTCTGAACAGTTATATCGCAAGTATCGCCGCTGTGGAAATCTTTATCTGCGCAGTGTCGGCAGGAATTGCCGTTCTTGCCTGGGCTGTCTGGAAAAAAAGCCGGAATCCGGGTGAAAATACGTCGGGGTGTCCGTGCGAAAAAATGGCGGAGTGTCCGGGTGAAAAAACGGCGGAGCGTCCGGAGGAAAAGGCAGGGGAGTGATTTTTGACATGGATTGGTGCTTAGCGTATAATCGAGCATGAAAAACGGTGCGGCAGGCACCGGAGAAGGGGGCATTATCATGAAAATGAAATTCGGCATCAAGGAAGTAGTGGCAGCCGGCATCGGAACCGCGCTGTTCATCGTTCTCACGCAGGTCCAGATTCCAATCGGCATACCCAATACCTATTTACAGCCGCGCATGGCCATCCTGGCTTTTATGTCTGCGGTTTTCGGCCCGGTTGTCGGTGCCATTATCGGTCTGGTCGGACATGCCCTGGGCGATGCGATTTTTTACGGCAGCGTCTGGTGGAGCTGGGTTTTCCCGGAGGCAGTCGTTGCGATTCCGATCGGCCTGTTTGCTTCAAAATTCGCGGTTCAGCAGGGCGGCTTCGATAAGAAGCAGATCATCTGGTTCAATATCATCCAGATAATCGCCAATGCGGTCGCATGGATTCTCGTGGCTCCGGTGCTGGATATCCTGGTATATGCAGAACCGGCCAATAAAGTCTTTGTCCAGGGAATTTTTGCTTTCCTCGGAAACGCAATCATCATCTGTATACTCGGTACCATCCTGCTTGCAGGATATTCAAAGCTGGGCGGAAAATCTTCCAGCCTTTCCAAAGAAGACTGACGCAGCATCCGGGCAGGACTTCGGTCCTGCCTGGCAGAAATTAACAGATGGAACCGATAATTGAGTTTAATGATTTTTCATTTAAGTACAGAGCGCAGACTGAGGAAACACTCAAACATATCAGTCTGAAAATATATCCCGGAGAGAAGGTCCTGATCATCGGACCTTCCGGTTCCGGAAAATCGACCCTTGCACACTGCATCAACGGTCTTATTCCGTGTTCCTTTACGGGAGAGACGTCCGGTACCTGCAGAGTCGAAGGAGAGGATCCCGGCCAGCTCGGGATTTTCGGCATGTCCAAAAAAGTCGGGACTGTCCTTCAGGACACCGACGGACAGTTCATCGGCCTGACGGTTGCCGAGGATCTGGCTTTCGCTCTGGAAAATGATGCAGTTTCCCAGGGGGAAATGCACAGCCGCGTCAGTCAGATTGCCGGGGTCGTCGATCTGAATCATCTGCTGCACCACGCTCCGGGAGAACTTTCCGGAGGACAGAAGCAGCGTGTTTCGATGGGCGGCGTTTTAATTGACAACGTCAGCATCCTGCTGTTTGATGAACCGCTTGCGAATCTGGATCCGGCGACGGGTAAACGCACCATAGCGCTGATCGATGAGATCCGCCGCAGGGAAAATGTCACAGTTTTGATTATCGAGCATCGTCTGGAAGATGTGCTGTACCGGGACGTCGACCGCATCATCGTGATCGGGGAAGGCAGAATCCTTGCCGATCAGAAACCGGACGATCTGCTCTCCGGAGATCTTTTAGGGGAATCCGGAATCCGTGAACCGCTCTATCTTTCGGCAATCCGCCATGCGGGCTGCCGGATCAAGGCAGAGGACCGGCCGCAGCACATTGAGACCATGAATCTGGAACCGTATAAGGAAAAGGTACGGAAATGGTTTCTGGAAGTTCCTGTGAATCATCCTGAAAACAGTCAGCAGAGGGTTCTGGAAGTAAAGAATCTTTCCTTCTCTTATCTGGAAAATGAACCTGTCCTTTCCGATATTTCCTTTTCCGTCCGCCGCGGCGAGATGGTCAGCATTGTCGGCCGCAACGGCGCAGGAAAGTCGACGCTGGCCGGCCTGATCTGCGGGTTCCATGTGCCGAATGCCGGAGCGATTTATCTGAACGGAGAGGATATCTCGCCTCTTTCCATCAAGCAGAGAGGAGAGAAGATCGGACTTGTCATGCAGAACCCGAATCAGATGATCAGCAAGCCGATGATCTTCGACGAGACAGCACTCGGCCTTACGGTCAGAAATGTCCCGGAAGAGGAAGTGAAGGAGCGCGTCTATGAGACGCTCAAAATCTGCGGTCTTTATCCGTTCCGCAACTGGCCGGTTTCCGCGCTCAGCTTCGGACAGAAGAAGCGCGTGACGATTGCCTCGATCCTGGTCATGAAACCGGAAATCATTTTCCTGGATGAGCCGACGGCCGGACAGGATTACCGTCATTACACGGAGTTCATGGAATTCCTGAAGAAGCTGAATGAAGAGACAGGCATCACGGTCATCATGATTACGCACGACATGCATCTGATGCTGGAATATACCAACCGCGCCATCGTAATTTCCGAAGGGCAGCTGATCTGCGACGATACGCCTGCCAATGTCCTGTGCAGCGAAGAAATCACGGAGAGAGCTTATCTGAAGAAGACGTCGCTTTTTGACCTTGCGGTCAAGTGCGGCATCGACAGTCCGGCGGAGTTTGCCCAGAGGTTTATTTCCTTTGAGAGGGAGGCAGCCGATGGGTAACCGGAAAATGCTTTCCTACGTGGAGAAAAATACCTGGATCCATTCCCTGAGCGGCGTCACCAAGCTGGTCTTTTTCATCCTGTGGTGCCTGACGAGTGCCCTGACGTACGACACCCGCGTCCTGCTGACGATGATTGCGATTATCGCGGCCGTTTTCATTTTTTCGAAGACGGAATGGAAACAGGTCAGCACGGTTTTCAAGGCTGTCATGTTTTTCATGATTCTCAACGTTATTTTTATTTTTCTGTTTTCGCCGTATCAGGGCTGTGACATTTACGGATCCAAGACCGTGCTCTTTCACATTGCCGGCAATTACTCCGTGACTTCGGAGCAGCTCTTTTACCTTTTCAATGTCGTCATTAAATACTTTACGATTATTCCGTCCGTCTTCATGTTCCTTGTGACGACGGACCCCAGTGAGTTTGCCGCCTCCATGAACGGAATCGGCATCAGCTACAAATTCGCCTATTCCATTGCCATCGCGCTCCGCTACGTTCCGGATGTGCAGGAAGATTATCACCGCATCAAGAATGCGCAGGAAGCCCGCGGCATTGAGATGAGCGCCAAGGCAAAGCTGAAGGACCGCATCCGGAATATTTCCGCAATCATTTTTCCGCTGCTCTTTTCCAGCATGCAGCGGATTGATGTCGTCAGCCGGGCCATGGAACTCCGCGGGTTCGGAAAAAAGAAAAAACGTACCTGGTATTCGGCAAAACCGCTCCGGAAACGGGACATTCTTGTAATTGTCTTTGCAGCGGCGTTCCTTGCCGTCTCACTGGTCATTACCTGGAGGAACGGGAGCAGATTCTACAACCCGTTCAGGAAGCCGTGATCCGGATGAAAGAAGAAAACTTATGAAAGATATGACGGAAGGGAGTCCGGTCAGGCTGATCCTGACTTTTGCGCTGCCTCTCCTGCTTGGAAATCTTCTCCAGCAGACCTATAACATCGTTGATGCGGCAATCGTCGGACAGTTCCTCGGTTCCGATGCCCTGGCCGGCGTCGGTGCTTCATCCAGTATCCAGTTCCTGGTCCTGGGCTTCTGTATCGGGACAACAGTGGGATTCTGCATACCGGTGGCGCAGAAATTCGGTGCCAGGGATTATTCGGTCATGCGGAAATACATCTTTAACGGAATCTTCCTGACAGTCGTGATCGGCGCGGTCCTGACAGTTCTGACCGCAGTCCTGTGCGGCTGGATCGTTTCCCTGCTGAGGACGCCGCAGGAGATTTTTGACGGCGCCTATGCCTATCTCTTTGTCATTTTCCTCGGTATTCCCTGCACGCTGCTCTATAACCTCTGTGCGGGAATACTGAGAGCCATCGGCGATTCCCGGACGCCGTTCTATTTTCTGGCCCTTTCAACGGTACTGAATGTATTCCTTGACCTTTTCTGCATCCTGACCCTGCACTGGGGCGTTGCCGGTGCGGCCATCGCGACTGTTGTCTCACAGGGCATCAGCGGCGTTCTGTGCGCCGCGGTCATCATCCGGAAATTCACATTCCTGAAATTNGAAAAGCATGAACGCAGGATTGAAACACGCATCGTCCGGCGCCTGATCCTGATGGGAGTCCCGATGGGACTTCAGTTTTCCATTACGGCAATCGGCTCCATGGTCATGCAGGCCGCCAACAACGGACTGGGCACCATATATGTATCCGGCTTTACGGCCGGCATGAAAATCAAACAGTTCGCCATGTGTCCGTTCGATGCGCTGGCAACGGGTGTTTCGACCTTCTGCGCCCAGAACCTGGGAGCCGGCAGGAATGACCGCATCAGGATCGGCGTCAGGAAAGGCGTCCTGATCGGAATCCTGTACGGTGCCGGCATCGGCCTCGTCCTGATCTTCTTCGGGAGGCAGATGTCGCTCCTGTTCCTCAAACCGGACCAGACGGAGATCCTGACGGCATCCGCGCAGTATCTTGCCTGCATGGGATTTTTCTACTGGGCGCTGGGCATTCTCAATGTCACGCGCATGGTGACGCAGGCAATCGGCTATGCCGGACGTGCCATGATTTCCGGCGTAATCGAGATGCTTGCCAGAAGCGCGGTCGCCATGATCTTTGTCCCGATGTTCGGATACCAGGCAATCTGCTGGACGGATCAGGCCGCCTGGCTTACGGCAACCCTGTACATTACGCCGGTATGCTATTTTTCCCTGAGGCAGGCAGAAAAGAAACGTCGGATTTAACGGCTTTCTTATGGTATACTGACAGTATCTTAGCGGAGAGTGCATAAAATGAATGTTCAGGAAATTATGCAGGAAATGAAGAAGAAAGCTTCGTCGGATCCGGCCCTGAAGTCCGAAATCCTCGGGACGGAAAAGGAAGCGGATCCCCGCCTGGCGTTCTGCGGAATCTGCAGGCGGTGCGGCTTTGAGATCTATCCCATCGAAATCGTGGATGCGGGAGAAGAAATGTATGCCGCCATGAAGCGGAGCACGAACGGAGGCGGCGAGAATTCTCCCCGTCTTTCCTGGGAAGAGGATCCTTATGAATCCCTGCTGAAGGAACTGTCCGAAGGAATCTGAAAAATGGACCATGTCATTGTCATCGCCATTCTGCTGCTGATTTTCATGCTGGCTTTTGTGACGGCATCCGTGCTGCTCGAAGGACGGTTCGGAAGAGTGCGCCTGTTCATCCGGGTCATCCTTCTACTTCTGTGTCTGTTCGTCATTCTGTATGAGACCGTTCTGTTCCGTTCGCAGCAGGATGCCATGCGTTTTGAACTGATTCCGTTCTGGTCATACGGAAAGGCATTTGCAGGCAAGACGTTTTATTTAAAGGAAATTCTTCTGAACATTCTTCTGTACATTCCTTTCGGTTTCATGCTGCCGGCGGTTTTCCGGAAAATGAAAGTCTGGCAGATGATTCTTGTTTTCCTGTTTTTCAGCTGCGGCATCGAGCTGATCCAGCTTTTCGGACGGATCGGGGTTTTTGAAACGGACGATATCCTGGACAATACCCTGGGCGGAATCCTGGGCCTGACGGTGTACAGAATCTTCCGGCGGGAGGCAGGTTAGAATTTACCAGTGCCGCGAAATATGCTATGATATTCCCGATACATGCTGAAAACTTTTTCTGATGCAGGAGGGAACATTAATGAAAAGAAAGGGTTCAACAGGCGTCAAAGTCATCGGGATTCTGTTTATCATTTTCGGAATTCTCAGTGTCATCAGCCAGCTGTTCATGTTTGCCGGAGCGGCTATGTTTACGACCATGCTCGGAGCGACAGCGGTCCAGTCAGCCGGATTTTTCGGCTATACGATGGGACTCGGCATTCTTACCTCGGTACTTGAGATTATCTGCGGAATTCTTGCCGTGAAGAATAACAGCATTCCTTCGAAAATGCTCCCGATCATTATTCTCAGCTGCCTGAGCATCGTTATTTCTGCAGTCAGTATTTTCATGTTCGGAACCTCAGCGTACGGCATGGGCATCCTGATTGCCTCAATCATCCTCACTGCCGTCCTTCCGCTTCTGATGATCCTGTTTGCCTTCATGGTCAAAGGCTCCAAAGATCCGGAAACCCGGCAGCAGGCTTAAGATGAAATCTCAGTCTCCGGGTCCTGATCCGGGGACTGAATCTTTTCGGAAGACAGGGAAAATGGAGAAGATCAGCGAAGCGATTCATTTCTCGACAGATGCCTTTGATGGAAAGAAAAGGAAATGCAGCAGGAAACCGGCTGTTCTGCATGCGCTGGAAGCGGCAGTGATCGTTTCGGGCATGACGGACAGCTGCGATGTGATCTCGGCAGCAGTTCTTCATGATGTCATTGAAGATGCAGGCGTGTCCTGCGATGAACTGAAGGAACGTTTCGGAGAGCGTACCGCAGAACTGGTCATGTCTGAAACAGAAGATAAAAGACGGAATCTGCCACCGGCGCAGACCTGGAGAATCCGGAAGGAAGAGTCGGTGGAGTTCCTCAGGCAGACTTCGGATATCGAAGTCAAGATGGTTTTTCTGGGCGACAAGCTTTCCAACATGCGGTCGATCCGGAATGACCTGCTGCAAATGGGAGATGCGGTCTGGCAGAATTTCAACCAGAAGGATCCCGAACAGCATCACTGGTATTACCGTGCGATTGCGGATGCCATGCCGGAGCTGAAAGAATACCCGGCCTGGAAAGAATACGACAGCCTGATCCGTGAAGTGTTCGGAGAAACGGAAAAGACAGGCAGCGCAGACGGAGGCAGGAAACTTGAAGAATAAAGAACTTTTCAGAGAAAAAAGTCTGGATAGAATTTCTTCACCCGAACAGATTGATGATTATATTCATGTCGTCCGTCCGAAGACCTGGATCCTGCTGATCGTGATCCTCCTGCTGATCGCGGCTGCGGTCGTATGGGGGTTCATGGGAAGAATCGATGTGCGCACGGTTACGGACGGTCAGGCAGCGGTTGAGAGCGTGACTCCGGTTTCGTTTCTGATGCAGTAAGGCGGGGACGGAAGAATGGGGGAAAAACTCAGACAGCCGGTCAGCGGCGGAAAAGTTGCAAACGTGCCGGTCATCCTTCAGCTCGAAGCACTTGAATGCGGTGCAGCCTGCCTCAGTATGATCCTGGCTTATTACGGAAAATGGATTTCCCTGGAGCAGGTCCGGAAGGACTGCGGAGTCTCCAGAGACGGTTCATCGGCGAAAAATATTCTCTATGCCGCAAGGAATTACGGCATGGAGGCCAAAGGCTATCGTTATGAGCCGGATGCCCTGCGGGAGGCCGGCTCTTTCCCGTGCATTATACACTGGAACTTCAATCACTTCACCGTCCTGGACGGCTTTAAGGGGAACCATGCCGTTTTAAATGATCCGGCAAGGGGCAGGATTGAAGTGACGAAAGAAGAATTTGACGAGTCCTTTACCGGCATCTGCATCATGATGTCTCCGACGGAGCGTTTTCAGAAAGAAGGCCGGAAAAAAGGAACCCTCGATTTCTTCCGCGGGGAAATGTCCCAGACAAAGAAGGCTTTTCTTTTCTTTACCATCGTTACGGTTGCCGCAGCGACGATCAATATCATCAACCCGGTCTTTTCGCGGGTCTTTCTGGATCATCTTCTGACAGGTGAAAACCCGGGGCTTGTCAACGGGTTCATCCTGATACTGGCGGCTTTTTCTCTCGTGCAGGTCGTCATCAGCATCATCAATTCCTACTATTCCGTGAAGATCGAAGGCAAGCTTGCCGTTTCGGCCAATGCCAGGTACATGTGGCATGTCCTGCGGCTGCCCGTGGATTTCTTCTCCCAGCGGATGGTCGGCGATGTGGCGATGCGCAAGCAGAACAGTGAAACGATTGCTTCGGAATTCGTCGAGACGGCCGCACCGCTGATCCTGGATGTCTTTATGGTCATCCTGTATGTTTTCATCATGCTGCGCTACAGCTGGATCCTGACCCTGATCGGGCTTGGGGGAATTGCCCTGAACCTGCTGACGGTCAGGTTCATTTCCGATAAAAGGATGAATCTCAGCCGTGTCATGATGCGGGATGAAGCCAAGCTTCAGGGAACGGCAATCTCGGCCATCGACATGATGGAAACCATCAAGGCCAGCGGAGCGGAGGACGGCATTTTTGCCAAATGGGCCGGCTATCAGGCTTCCGTCAACAGGCAGAACGGCGAACTGACGAAGCTGAACAGCCTCTATCTTGTCATTTCAACCTTTCTTTCACAGACGGTCGATGCCCTGATCCTGGCGCTGGGAATTCTGTTCACCATCCGGGGCCAGTTCAGCATCGGTCTGATTCTGGCTTTCCAGACGCTTCTGACAACCCTTCAGGAACCTGTCAACGGCATGATCACTGCACAGGATACCATACGCACCATGCGCGTCAATACCGAGCGCATCGACGATGTCATGAAATACCGGACGGACGTGAATTATTCGGGAGAGAACCAGGACGCGGTCTATGACAAGCTGAAGGGAAAGGTGGAGCTGAAGCACGTGACTTTCGGCTATTCTCCGCTGGCGCCGGCGCTGATTGAAGATTTCAGCATGACGGTGGAGCCGGGAAAGAGAGTAGCCTTCATCGGCAGTTCAGGCTGCGGCAAGAGCACGCTTGCGAGGCTGATCT
>JGI20225J20221_1002401_pt1 | contig 21840 bp, 20 predicted proteins | sample BioMet4_FD_20221 | JGI IMG/M metagenome (IMG submission 20221)
CCGCTCGTCAAATCGAGGCCATCGATTTGTAACTCATAGCTCGAAGAGACAAGCATAGAGGAAGGATCTTCGAGTTTAACTTCATAGGTTAGAGTTTGTTTTTCGCTATCGATCGCACTGCTCACAAAAGAGAGACCAGCCTGACGAGAAGCACTAGTGGTAAAACTCGTGCTTTTTAAGGTCGTGAACGTGTTCTCGGTGAGGGGCGAAAGAACGCTGATCGCGTAGGAAGTCTGGGGCGAAAGCTCCGCAAAACTCCCTTGGATTGTCTTGCTATAACTTTTGCTGACACCGCTTGAGGCACTCGACAAGGCTTCGGAAGAGACCGAATAGGAGGAAGAAACATCTTCCGCTTCGAGCGAATACTCGGTCTTTTTTTCATCGAACGCGCTGGTGATACGCACCACCAGTTTACCCGCGCTCGCATAAGCGCACTCAAAGGAGTAGGAAACGCTACTGGAAGTCGGCACCGTTTCAAGATTCTCGATGGTTGGTAAGGCACTAAGAATCGGCTTACCGATCAAAATGCCGATCGTCGCTGCCGTCACTCCGATAACGCCAGTAGAAATAACCCCAGCGCTCACCGGAAACGAAGCAGTCGTTGAAGTCGTTTCTTCCGTGCTCTGGCTTTCATTGGAGGCTTCATAATCCCGGGCGGATAAGGACGAATGAAAATCATTGACCTCGGACGAGGAGAAACTTTCTTGGTTTAAACTCTCGTCGCTCATGCGCCCATCCCTTTTAATTGGCTCGTTAAACTCGTCTTCGCGGTATCAAAAGCACTATCGACCGCTGTCTTGGTGGTTGCTAAATCACTCGAAAGGGTGCTCATCACGTTATGGAAAAGCGTGGTAAACGAAGTCCAAAGGCTTTCGACTTGGCTTTCGGAGAGAAGGCCGGTTTTCGCTAAAATCGAGTCATTGAAGAAATCCACGAGGGATTTGCCAGCGCTTTCGCGGTAGCGAAAGGCAGCGATCTTCCATTCCGCTTCTTTGGCTAGCGCGTCGGCTTTAGCAATGTTGTCACCTTTAAAGAAATCCAACGCCTGAATCGCCTCGAGGGTTTCCTGATAAAGAGCACTACTCGCGCTCGAATCGCTCGAAACGAGAGAAACGCTGCTCGCTAAACTCACGATGGTTTGGTCTTGAACAAGGGCAAAAGCAAAAGCGTCTTGCCGATAGGTGTCGGCGGCTAGCGTCGTTAAGTCTGTGAGGGAAGCGGCTCCTTCGATCTTGCTCTTATAGGTCAAAAGCATCGCAAGGAGGTTCGCCCCATTAGCGGAGGTACCAAGCTTCGCCAATTCTTGCTCATAGGCTTTTTCATTGGCAATTAATGCTTTCTTCTTCGCACCTTCAATTTCGCTGAGCGTGGTGAAGCTCTGACCCAGGTAGGTGCCAGAGGTTTCATCATATTTGGGCAAGGAATCGCATTCCGTCAAAGAATGGACCCGCTTATAAAGCGTATAGGAGGTTTCAGGCGATAAACCCGTAAACGAAGGGGTGTCGCTCCACGTCAAAGAGTAAACGTCGCTGCCCGATAGCGTTGAAGAAGATGAAATCGCATATTGAATCCCGCTTTCTGGGATCAGCGTGATGCTGTCATCATAAAGTTCGGTCGTCGTTTCGCTCGGTGTGACTGCCACACGAGCAAGACTCACGCTTGTGCTAGGCGCGCTTAAACGGGCCGTGATCGACACTTCGGCGCTAGAAGAAGAAGTATCGCCACCGCCGTCGCCCGAAGGCCAATAGACATTGAGTGCAACCGTCTGACCCGCGCAATCATACAAGGTATTATCCATGATGCCGGCAAAAGGCAAAGCGCCATCGACGTAAGTGACACGGCAGGTATTGACGCCATTGATACTCAAGGTGTAAGTTTCGCTCTCCACTAGACCCGTGATGGCGTCTTGGGCATAATCGACGGCAAGCGTCGGAGTTTTCGAGTGAAAAATCCCTGTGGTAGTACCCATGAGGGTTTGATAGACACTGACCCCATTAATCAGAATCTTTTCGACTGCCTGAGTGGCCACCGAAGAGGTCCGATAGGTATTCATGTAATAAGCGAAAAGATTGCGCTGGGTGTAATCAAGGGATTGAAAGGCGCTTTCGGCGGTTTCCGCCGTGTATTGGCCATTGGAAACAGCTTGGGCAAAACCCACCGCCGTAGCGGATAAAAGATTGCTCGTCACCGGGTAAACATAAAGGGCGGTCGAATAAGAATTATCAACGGTTGAGCCATAGCCTTTGAACGTCGCGCTTCCGTTCGCAATTTGATACTCCCAGCCACCAAGCGACAAGGTATTGGGGCTCGCCGTCGTATCGAACGTCAACGTCGGCGTGACGTTGCCATCCGTCGTGGTCGTCCCGGTAAATTCGTGGCTCGTCTTATCGGCGTAAAGCGCGCCGACATTGGCGATAAAGCCGAAGGTCAGATCGCTGACCGTCGTGGAGAGAGTCTGGGCCCGAATGATCGAATAAAGACAAGACGAGGTAAAATCGCTTTCGCTGATGCCACACGGATGCGACACATCCGTTTTGCTTAAGCACGGCACCCGGACAAACGTGCCGGTATAGCGATAACTCATCAAATAGACATAAGGAACGCCATTTTCTTCGTTATAGGCGCCAAAAAGATAAAAGGAACCACTGCTTAAAGAGCTGAGGCTACTGGCCACGTCAATGTATGAGGTCGCAGCCGTGGTTTCCTGAGCCTTAGAAAAAGGCGAGGATGCAAAAAACGGGGCGGCCACAAGGGCAGGCGACGCGAGAAGGGAAAGCAGAACTTTCTTTTTCACGGCATTGATTATATTCAAGTTCCTTTCCTATCGTTAGGAAAAGTTTAAGAAACGTTAGAAATAGTCAATACTATTTACAGTTTTCAGTAGGGTTTGTTCTCCGGATACAAAAGTTCATTCACCCCTTTGAACAAAAAAGAGGAAAATCACGCCCGATTTTCTCCCCGAGAAAAGGCAATTTTGGAAAACTTTGGAAATGTTTGGAAATGTTTGGAATCTTTTGGAAATGTTTGGAAATTCAATGAAATAATAAGATGTGATCAAATGAAAAACAATCTTGCCCTGATTGGCTCCTCGAGAAAAAATTAGCTTGTTCAAAAGCCAAAGTCTGAATTCAAAAGCCTTATTTCGGATTGTATTTCTCCATTTGACTGGCCGGGCCATCACCCGGTTTTAGGATGCAAAAAGACCCCAGCTTTCGCTGAGGTCTAATTTTGTCTAGANATCCCCAATTAGTGGAGAATTTCGCTGACGGTGCCAGCGCCGACAGTCTTGCCACCCTCACGGATGGAGAACTTGGTGCCTTGCTCGAGAGCGACGGCGTGGATCAACTCGACGGTGAAGGTCACGTGGTCACCCGGCATAACCATCTGGACATCGGCCGGAAGCGTGATGCTGCCAGTGATATCGGTGGTGCGGAAGAAGAACTGCGGACGATAGCCGTTTAAGAAAGCGGTATGACGGCCACCTTCCTCTTTGGTGAGGACGTAGACGGTCGCGGTGAACTTATCGTGCGGGACGATCGAGCCCGGCTTCGCAAGAACCTGACCACGTTCAACTTGGTCATGGGTGATGCCGCGGAGAAGGGCGCCGATGTTATCGCCGCCTTGGGCGAAATCAAGAGTCTTGCGGAACATTTCAAGACCGGTGACAACGGTCTTCTGAGTCGGACGAATACCGACAATTTCAACTTCGTCGTTGATCTTGACTTGGCCACGCTCGACACGGCCAGTGACGACGGTGCCACGGCCAGAGATGGTCATGACGTCTTCGATCGGCATCAAGAACGGCTTATCGTTGGCACGGACCGGGTCCGGGATGTAAGTATCAAGAGCGTTGAGTAACTCGAAGATCGGCTTGCAAGCGGGATCATCGATGGTCTTCGCTTCGCCAGCGAGCTTAGCACTGCCACGGATAACCGGGGTGGTGTCGCCAGGGAAGCCGTACTTCGTGAGAAGATCACGGACATCCATTTCGACGATGTCGACGAGTTCGGGATCGTCAACCATATCAACCTTGTTAAGGAAGACAATGATGTAAGGAACGCCAACCTGACGAGCAAGTAAGACGTGCTCACGGGTCTGCGGCATAACGCCATCAGCGGCCGAGACAACAAGGATTGCGCCATCCATTTGAGCGGCGCCAGTGATCATGTTCTTGACATAGTCAGCGTGCCCCGGGCAGTCGACGTGAGCGTAGTGACGCTTTTCGGTCTCGTACTCCATGTGGGCGGTGTTAATCGTAATACCACGAGCCTTCTCTTCAGGGGTGCTATCAACGCCGGAATAACCGACGTCTTTGGCCATGCCCTTCATTGCAAGGACGTGCATGATGGCCGCGGTAAGAGTGGTCTTGCCATGGTCGACGTGGCCGATGGTGCCGACGTTAACGTGGACACGGTCACGGTTGAATTTCTCTTTTGCCATTTGTATTTTCCTCCAAAAATGGTTTGTTTAGAAACGGGCGTATAAATGATAGTCTATCGATTTCGACTTCGCAACACTTTACCTATAGGTAAGCATTAGCGCATCGACATGTTGGAGTTCTTGATGATCGTGTCTTGGACGAAGCGCGGCGTCTCGCCATAGTGGTCGAAGGTCATGGTGAAGTTACCACGTCCTTGGGTCAAGCTGCGAAGATCGGTGACATAGCCGAACATTTCGGCGAGCGGGATGAAGCAATCAAGGACCTTGGCGTTGCCGCGTTGGGTTTCTTCATTGATCACGCCCCGACGTCTCGAAACGTCGCCGAGGACATCGCCATAGTACTGCTCCGGCACCGTGATGACCACTTTCATGATCGGCTCAAGGATGACCGGGTTGCACTTAGCACCCGCAGCCTTAAGGGCCATGGATGCGGCGATCTTATAAGCGGCTTCAGAGCTATCGACTTCGTGGTAAGAACCATCGAAGAGGGTCGCTTTGATATCGATGATGGGGTAACCCGCGACAATGCCGCGGCTTAAGGCATCTTCAAGACCTTGCTGAGTCGGTTTGATGAACTCTCTCGGGACGGAACCACCGACAACGGCATCGACGAATTCGAAGCCTTTGCCCGGGTTCGGTTCGAAACGAATCCATACATCACCATATTGACCATGTCCGCCAGTCTGCTTGATGTAACGGCCTTCAGCCTCGCCGCTCGACTTGATGGTTTCGCGGTAGTTGACTTGCGGTTTGCCGACATTGGCTTCAACGCCGAATTCACGGCGCATACGGTCGATGAGGACATCGAGTTGAAGCTCGCCGACACCACCAATGATGGTCTGGCCAGTTTCATTATCGGTATGGACACGGAAGGTCGGGTCTTCCTCAGCCAACTTGGTGAGGGCGACTTCCATCTTTTCCATATCGGCTTTGGTCTTCGGCTCCACCGCTTCTTCAAGCACTGGCTCCGGGAAGACAAGTCGTTCAAGAACGACAGGAGTATTCGGATCGCTTAAGGTATCGCCAGTCGTCGTGGCTTTTAAGCCGACAACGGCACCGATTTCGCCAGCGTGCAAGACGTTGACTTCCTGACGGTGGTTGGCGTGCATAAGGACCAAACGAGCGATACGCTCTTGGGTTCCACGGCTCGAGTTGAGAACATAAGTTCCGCTCTTAAGGACGCCTTGGTAGACACGGACATAGGCCAAACGACCAATGAAGGGATCGGTCGCAATCTTGAAGGCTAAGCCCACGAACGGGGCATCGTCACTCACGGTCGCCACCCAAGGTTTGCCATTGAGTTCGCCCTTTTCGCCCGGAATATCAAGCGGAGAAGGGAGATAGTCGATGACGCCATCAAGGAGAAGCTGAATGCCTTTATCCTTGAAGGCCGTGCCACAGAACACCGGGAAGAATTTCGCGGTGATGGTCGCTTTGCGGATCGTTTCTTTGACGAGATCGATCGACGGTTCTCTTCCTTCGAGAACGTCTTCCATGATTTCGTCATTGTATTCGGCTAAGGTCTCTAAGAGTTGGGCGTGGTAGAAAGCAGCCTTATCTTTGAGTTCATCCGGAATGGCGATCTCTTTCGGGGGATCATCCTTATTCTGGGTGTATTGCCAGCCGACCATCCGGACGAGGTCAATCTCGCCGATGAAGCCAGATTCCTTGCCAATCGGATATTGAACGGCGGCATACTTGACGCCAAGCTTTTCTTTGAGGGTGGCTAAGCACATCTCGAAGTCGGCGCCGATCGCGTCCATCTTGTTGCAGAAGACGATTCTCGGAACGCCATATTTATCCGCTTGTCTCCAGACGGTTTCGGTTTGCGGTTCAACGCCGTTTTTCGAATCGAGAACGGTGACCGCGCCATCGAGAACACGAAGCGAACGTTCAACTTCAACGGTGAAGTCAACGTGCCCCGGGGTGTCGATGATGTTAATGCGGTGACCCTTCCAGAAGCAAGTGGTCGCGGAAGAGGTGATGGTGATGCCACGTTCCTGTTCCTGAACCATCCAGTCCATGACGGCAGTGCCTTCATGAACCTCGCCGATCTTGTGGGTGCGGCCAGTGTAATAAAGAATACGTTCGGAAGTCGTCGTCTTGCCCGCATCGATGTGGGCCATGATGCCGATATTACGGGTATGCGGGAGGTCGTAGGTCTCCGATTCGTTGATAACTAATTCGTCGTTGGCCATAGTGTTCCTCCTTTACCAGCGGTAGTGCGCGTAAGCCTTGTTGGCTTCCGCCATCTTATGCACATCTTCCTTCTTCTTAACAGCGTTGCCAGTTCCATTGGCGGCGTCGATGATTTCGCCTGCAAGCTTCTCTTCCATGGTCTTCTCATTGCGGAGACGAGCATAGGTGACGAGCCAGCGTAAGCCTAAGGTCTGCTTTCTTTCCGGAGTGACCTCGACCGGGACCTGATAGTTGGCCGCGCCGATACGGCGCACTTTGAGCTCAACTTCCGGCATGATGTTGTTGATCGCGGTAGCGAAGACATCGATGGCCGGTTTTTTGGTCTTATCTTCAATGATCTTGAAGGAGTTGTAGATGATGGTCTGCGAGGTGCCCCGCTTGCCATCGTACATGACCTTGTTGATCAAGCGAGTGACGAGTTTCGAGTTATAAATCGGATCGGGAAGCACATCCCGCTTTTCATGCTTTAATTTGCGTGACATAGTTTATTTCCCTTTCCTTACTTTGCCGCCGGAGCCGGTCTCTTGGTTCCGTACTGGCTTCTGCCCTGTCTGCGTGCTTCAATTCCAGCGCAATCGAGGCAGCCACGAATGATGTGATAACGAACGCCAGGGAGATCCTTGACACGGCCACCACGAATCATCACGGTCGAGTGTTCCTGAAGGTTATGGCCTTCGCCGCCGATGTAGGCAGTGACTTCATAACCATTGCTTAAACGAACACGGGCGTACTTGCGAAGAGCCGAGTTCGGTTTCTTCGGGGTCATCGTTCCGACACGGGTGCAAACACCGCGTTTCTGAGCGGAAGGCTGATTCGTCGCCTTCTTGGTGAGGTTGTTCCATCTGTGGCCGAGAGCCGGGGTCTTCGACTTCTTTGCAGCAGTCGTTCTTCCCTCTCTAACCAATTGGTTGATTGTTGGCATTTTGACTTATTTCTCCTTTGCCTTTGATACACACGTTTCCCAGTGTGTCAATCTTGTTCGTAATTAAAATGGCAAAACTGCCATTTCCTTACGTCCGAGCGAAACTATACACGCACTCTAGGGAGGTTGTCAACAGGAAAATAAANCCGCCGATGTAGGCAGTGACTTCATAACCATTGCTTAAACGAACACGGGCGTACTTGCGAAGAGCCGAGTTCGGTTTCTTCGGGGTCATCGTTCCGACACGGGTGCAAACACCGCGTTTCTGAGCGGAAGGCTGATTCGTCGCCTTCTTGGTGAGGTTGTTCCATCTGTGGCCGAGAGCCGGGGTCTTCGACTTCTTTGCAGCAGTCGTTCTTCCCTCTCTAACCAATTGGTTGATTGTTGGCATTTTGACTTATTTCTCCTTTGCCTTTGATACACACGTTTCCCAGTGTGTCAATCTTGTTCGTAATTAAAATGGCAAAACTGCCATTTCCTTACGTCCGAGCGAAACTATACACGCACTCTAGGGAGGTTGTCAACAGGAAAATAAATGAGGTTTTCTCTCGGAGAAATGTCCGAGCGAAATTGCTTTAAGTCTTCAGGGCGTCCTTCAACGGCTTAAGAAAGAGAATCGAGATGTTAAAGAGTTGGTTATCGCTGGTTAGCGAAAGCGAAGCATGATACTTTTCGCAAACCATTCGAATGCTTCTTAAGCCAAAACCATGGTAGCGGGAATCGTTCTTGCTGGTCTTCGGAAGGCCGTCTTCATAGGAGAGAACCCCATCATAGGAATTGTGCTCATTGATCGAAACCATATTCCCCTGCCCTTTAATCCGCAAGGTGATAATCCGTTTGTCTTCGGGNAGGCTTTTCACCGCCTCAATCGCGTTATCGATGATATTGCCAAACAAGGAATAGGTCTCCTCTTCCGACAGGAAATCCAGTTGCGAAGGATCGGCGATGCAGGAGAACTTGATGCCGTTTTGTGAGCAAAAAAGGCTCTTTTGGGACAAGATGACGTCGAGGGCACGGTTGCCTGTTTTTATCGCAGAATCGTAGATGTTGATGACCTTGGAGATCGATTCAATCGTCGATGGCGAAATCTTTTCCTGCTCACCGATCGTTTGAATCTGATGCTTTAAATCGTGGCACTTGATATTAATGAGATCGACGGTCTCTTTGCTCAATTCGTACTGATTCTTTTCCTGATTGCGGAGCTCCTTGACCACCTCGAGGTTTTTGCGGAGTGAGTCCTTGTAGAACATCTCGAACAAGAACAGGAAAGCGGCGACGCAGCAAAGAATATTAAATCCGGCGATCAAAGCCAAATAATATTGGTCGTAATGAATCGTTGAATAATAGGAGACCACCGAATTAAAGACGATATCGATCAAAATAAAGAAAGACCCGAGCATCAAAGCCATCAGGTTGTGGATCTCCAGGCCCTCATTTCCTTTGATCCGACGGGCACAAGTTAAAAAGAGAAGCCAATACACCACAATATAGGAAACGAAATAGGCTAGCTCATCCCAAGGCGAGGTGAACAAGGCGGTTGAGGATCCGGAATAAAGGCCCCCGCGGGCGTAAGTGTTGCTCCCAATCAGATTCGTAATCGCCTGATAGGTCTCGTAAGAAAGATGCTCACTCGTGTAACCGCAGATGGCACTGAAGAAAAGGGTTTTCCAGTCGCCTTTGAAGCAGAAAAGAATCAAGCCATAACTGAATAAGAACATCGCGAAAAACATGCCCATCGTATAGAAAGAGTTGTCATTGGGGATTGGGAAAGCGAAGGCAAAACCCATCGCCAACACCACCGCGAGCAATAGTCGCCAATAGAAATGGCTCTTTTTATCGAGGCGGAAAAGGAAGAGACCTTCGCCTAAAAGAAGCCAGCCCATGAAGATGGCCCGGTAATAGAAAAGGCCGGAAATGGGATAAAGATTCATGCTTAGCCCCCGAGATAACGATTGAGCTCTTCCAAGAAACTCTTGCGTTTCGGATGAGAAATCAATAATTCATCCGGTCCGACATTCGCGGTGAAACCCGCAACGCTTTTGACGTAAGCGAGATTGACCAAAAAGCAACTGTTGCAAAGCGAAAAGCCATTGCTCGAGAGCTCTTTGGAAATGTCTTTCAATGTGCCATAAGTCCGGAAATTACCTTCTTTGGCGTGATAGATGAGCAAATGACCATACACTTCGATATAAAAGATGTCGTTGAGGGGCAAGACCACTTTGCGGCCGTTTTCGAAAATCAAGACCTTGCTCTTTTTCCGCTTGCCCACCCGCTCAAGCGCCTTTTCTAAGCGCAAAGAGAAATCGAAATAGGAAATCGGTTTTACGAGATAATCAAAAGCGTTGACCTTATACCCCTCGAGAGCGTACTGGGCGAGGTTGGTCATGAAGACCAAGACCACATCGCTATCAACCGCCCGCATTTCTTTCGAGGCTTCAAGCCCGTTCTTGGCTTGGAGTTCTATATCCATCAAAACCAAATCGTATAAGCCGAGTTGGAACGAAGAAAGGAAACTTTCGGCATCACCAAAATAACTCACTTCGAGCCGGGCGGATTTCTCTTCAGCATATTTCGCAAAATAACCCCGCAGGGTTTCTTGATCTTTCGCTTCGTCTTCCACTACGGCAAGATGACACATATTTTACCTATAAAGGGCGCTAGGAATTCCCTAAAGCCCCTTCCTTATTAGGATAGCAGTTTTCGTTAAGATTGTTTTATTGTTTCGCGCCTTCTTCAGGGCTTTTGACCGCGGTTTTGTCTTTTAAATCCGCATGGTGTGCCTTAATCAAGGCGCTGGGGAAGGAAACAATGAAGGTGGCTAAGCCCATCGCGAAGGGGAAGAACGTCCCGATGCCAAGGGTAACCTTTTTCTGATTCATGATGATGAAGTAATTCGACAAGACGCCAAATAAGCCACTCCCGCCCTCGCCATAAGGATCGCAAACGAGGAAACTCACAATGAGGATACTCCCGCCCACCAAAGCGCCGATCCCCGAGCAAATCCCGAGAATCATGATGAGGGTATCGCTATTCTTTTTCTCCAAAAAATTGAGAAAGAAAGACGTCAAGGAAGCCCCCAAAGAAATCACCAGCAAGAGGAAGGCGAAGAACAAGAGGCCGTTGAAGCCTGAGCGTTCATTGCCGAAGATAAAAGCGAAAGCGTTCAAAGTGAAATTCGACTCCGGTTCGATGTAGCTCGGAAGAATACAGCCGACGAGGGCTAAGATTCCCCCGAGGGCGGCTCCAGCTTCCCAATAGGCTAATTTACGCGATTCTTTCATGAGTGTGCCTCCTTAAGCATGTTTCTTTCGTAACCAGGTGAGATAGACGCTCAAGCCCGCCCAAGCGAGCAAGCCTGTTCCCACCACGCCATCGACGCTATAAAGAACGATCTGCCAAGTTGGTGTTGCCGTATCGTTGGTTCGAGTGCCCACGGTGGTGCCTAAATCAACGCCAGTGGCCGTCTTGGTCCGATAAAGCGTGCTCACATACGTATAGAGGATGTTATGGGCGGATTTCTGCAAGGCTTTTACCGCCGTCGCCGAAGACAAATCATCAAAGAGGGTATGGTCTTTGCCCGGGAAGAGCACCAAATCATTGCCCGCGCGAATCCCCTCATCGATATCATTGACGTTGCCGCTTTGGTAATAATCGGTGATGGCCGAGCCTTTGAAGCCCCACTCATCGCGAAGCAACGACGTTAATAAGGCATACGAACCGGTCGCACGAACCGAGCCGATTCGATCGACCGAGACCATCGTCGCATTGGCGTTGCCAATTTTGACGGCCATCTCGCCCGGCTTGGCCCAGATTTCGCGCAACGACTGTTCGCTCATCCAGCGGAATTGTCCATTTCGCCCGGCATCGGTATCGTTGCCGGCAAAGTGTTTCATATAGGCATAGACGCCATTCTCCGTGCAGCCTTTGACGGTCCAGCCGACCATCGTGCCGCAAAGGAGGGCATCCTCAGAGAAATATTCGAAGTTACGACCGCCTAAAGGCGACCGATGAACGTTGCAACCTGGCGCGTACCAACCTTGAATGTGGTAGGTTTGGCCTTCTAAGCCTATCGCGTTGCCCCACTTATAGGCCTCTTTCCAATCGAAGGTCTGAGCAATCAGTTCAACTGAGGGATATTTCACGCAGTGTCCCTCACTCCCCGAAGAAACGCCGCTCGTGAAACCGGTGCCGCCATCGCTATCAGTGGTCTTAGGCTTGTTGATCGAAGCAACGGCAATCGTGCCAAAACCACCGCCCGCGCAGATATCGCCTAACGTATTGACATCCAATTGTTCAATTAACGCGGTCCATTTTGCATCATCATAGGCTAAGCCCGCGACATCATCGATCGTATAAGAAGTCGCGTTCGATGCGGTCGTCGGCATCACGTCAGTGGCATCGCTAAAAGGCGTATGAACCTTGAAGACGTTCTCGAGCATCTTCTTGCTCATCGTCCGCACGCTGGTGACGCTTTGCGGATATTTTGCATCGCTCTTCGGATAAGAAGCGGTGAAATCTTCCCGTGAAAGATAAGTCAAACCTTGGTTATAAGCTTCGTCGCTGTCGTTGCCGTCAATGGAAATCGCATAACTCGCCTGGGGTTCGTCGATCGTACTCGTGGCACCCGAGGTGGTATTCGTATAGGTCGTAAAACGGTTTTTGACTTCGGCGCCGGTATCGGGATCTTTATCGATCTTTGCCCCACTGACGCCATAGGTATACGAGGCGCTCGATTGATCCGAGAGGGTCTTCACCGTATGGGAATCCGTTCTTAAAGAGAAGGAATAATCCCCAGCTTCTAATTCGTAGCCCATAAAGCCGTTATTGTTCTTATCGTAAGCGTCGTAAGAGGCGAGATCTGCCATCCGAACACTGAGGGTGACCTCTTCGCCTAAGCCCGGATCGAGTTTGGCGGTCTTTTTGAAATCGCCAAGATTGATCGCGGCTTTTTCGATGCCACCTTTTGTGTAAGGGGCGGAATAATAAAGCTGAACGACCTCTTTGCCGGCAACACTGCCATCATTTTGAACCCAGACTTTGAAGGTCACGGTGTCGGTGGATTTGAGACTAGTGCCTTTACTTAAAGCGCTGCCATCCGCTAACGTAACGCTTTCGAGCGTCCACGAGAAATCGGTATAGCTTAAGCCATAGCCAAAGGGGTATTGCACCACGGCGTTATAGTCCGTCATGGTCTTGCCAAAAGCCGTCAGGCTTCGACCATTCCAAAAGCCTTCTTGATCGGCGGTCTCATACCACTTATAGCCGACATAGATGTTTTCGAGATAATCGGTGTAACGTCCGCCGCGAGCGGCATAGACGTGCGAATCGAGGTTGCCGGAGTTGACGTAGCTTGGGGCCGTGGTGATATCGTAAGCGCAGGTATCCGCCATGTGACCAGAAGGATTGACGGCGCCGTCAAGGATGTTGACAATCCCCGTCGTGCCATAATAGCCCGGATAGCCCACATGAAGTGCGGCCGTAATCCCATCATAGTTCAAGAAGCCCATTTCCATCGGGGCCGAACCGTCAAAGAGGCAAATCACCTTGCTAAAATTGCTGGTGACTTGGCCAAGCATGATGGCTTCGCGGTCGGAAAGGGCAAGATAATCGCGCGAATCATCTTCAACGCCATTTTCATCGTATTGGCATTTGGGCAAGTCATCACCTTCGGTCGCCCGGCGGGTAAAGACCACCGCCGCGGTATCGGAGAAGGCTTTCGCTTCCTCCATCCGCTCGGAAGTATAGAAGTCATTGTTCGGTTCATAGAGCCGATAATACGTCGACCATTGATCGGCATCCGGGGCGCCTTCCCGGCGATAAGACAGCGCGTTATAGGCGCTGGCCAAATTCTCGTTAATTTGGAAGTTGGCGTTGCGGAAAGCCTGGTAAAGGCTCACCTTATCCGCCGAATAACCGCCTTCGGAAGAACCGCCGCCTTGATAAAGGAAACCATTATCGCAGCCGCCCCACCCGAAGATGTTGATCTTGGGGTTGGTCAAAGGCAGGCACGAATTGGTGTTTTTTAGTAAGACGGCACCGTTTTCAACGAGTTCCACCGCCAAAGCTTTGCCCGTGGTCCGGGCATTCTCGGCTTCTTTGGTGTCATAGTTCACGCTGTTCCCGCCTAAATACGTCGTAATGAGACCAGCATTGGAGAAAGCGACCCCATTGGCGACGGCGAGTACTGCCCCTAACATCACGATCGTTGAGAAGTTGATAATCGCGGTTGTTCTTTTCATAAGTAAAACCTCCTAAGGTTAGGCCAAGGCGACATTGAAGATGAAAGACGAATTAGGCGGCGGATGAGGAAGCGCCCGCCGACGAGGCGGATGCTGAGGTCGAGGTCGAGGTCGACGAAGAAATCGGCGCGCTAACGCCGTTGTATTTGGTCACTTCGAGTTTGAAGCAATCGGTATTGGGGAAACCCGCGCCCGATTGAATCGACATATTGAAGACGTGTGTGCCTTCACTGACATTGCTCATCGAGCCAAGCTTAATGGTTTTCCAGTTGTACCACTGGTTGCTATCGGTATGGCCGAAAGCGGTAAAACCCGTAACGAAAGCGGCATTGGTGTCAACGGAATAAGAAACGTTGGCATCCAAATCCCACGGATTTTCGTATTTGGAACAGACAGTATAGAAAGTAATGTCGCAGACGGCATTGCATTCAAACTTAAAGGCCAAGGTGCTCGGCCCAACAATACAAGCAATGCACTCGCCACCGCTCGTAGCCGGAAGCAAAGAAGCATCGGGATCTTCAATGAAACCCGCGCAGCCCGCTTGCAAGGTGCAGCCCGAAGTATCGCAATCCTCGGCTTCGCAAAGATATTCCTTGGCTTCTTTGATATTGGCCAAAGTATAGGCTTGAATCACGTGTGAGGAAGACGAGGACGAGCTCGAACTCTTGCTGGTCGAACCTGAAGTGGAAGAATAAGGATTAATAAACGGGTTGCTCGAGGCAGAAGTCGAAGCGGCCTGGCTCGAAGCGGCGGACTTCGCCGTGCTGCCACTCGAAGCGACACCACCGCAAGACGCTAAAAGGAAGCCGCAGACCGCTAAGGCTGAGAACTTCACGATCGACTGATGGGTTGTTTTCATAAAAACCTCCTATATTAAGGACACAACCTCTTTTACTCATGGTGAGCTAAAAGCGACACCCATTTTAGACAGGCTGAAAACGCTTACAAGTGATATTTCGCAAACTTACTTTTTGTCTCCTTAACCTTTCGATTCAAATGGCTAACCAGCCCCTGTTAACTCCCAAAGGAAAAAAACAAATAAAAAAAGAAATTAATAAGAAAAAGATGCCACAAAATCGATAGTTTTTTGACATTTGAAAACGGAAGAAAAAAGATTTTGCACGGAAAAATTAAGTTTACGCTCAATTCTTTGAAAGCCCTTTCAACCCTGAGCATAATAGGGCTCACTTAGCCCCAAAGAAAGGGACGCAATAATCAAAAGGAGGTTTTTCATGCAAAAACCAAATCGCCTCAAGGTTCTCTCGCTGACGCTGTTGGCGTCGGGCCTTCTGTTAGCCGGATGCGGAGGAACGACGGCCTCATCCGCTGCCGCTTCAAAGACGTCATCAACCACCGCCAGCTCCACTGCCGCTTCGAGTCAAAGCAGCACCAGCCAAGGAACTTCGAGTTCCAGCGCCGCTTCGTCATCGAGTTCCTCGTCAAGTTCATCCGCCAGTTCGTCCTCGAGTTCGTCTTCGAGTAGCTCTTCCACCCCGGCAGAAGTTGTCGTAACTCTCGCCGGCGATACCACCTTGGTCATGGGCAAGAGCATCGTTTTAACGGCGACGGTCACCAATAGTGAGAACACCGCGGTCACCTGGACAAGCTCCAATGAAGCTGCCGCCACCGTGGCTGATGGCACCGTCACCGGGGTTGAAGTTGGCACCGCGATCATCACGGCGACTTCAGTGGCCGATCCGACCAAGTCCGCTTCTTTAACCCTCACGGTTACCGACAAATACGCTTTCCGTGCTGAAACAAATGGCACGGAGGTCGTGGAAGCCGAAAACCTCGACCTTTCGCAGTTTGTGGTCCGCAGCGATGTTGCGGCGACCGGTAAGACCGCCGCCCAATGCGTCGAAGACGCCACTGATGCCAGCAATGGCAAATCGATCGGTGCGATCGGCAAAGGCTCTGTTTTAAGCTATCAGTTCTATCTCAAGGATTCGGCGGTCGTGGAAACGATTGCCCGCCTCGCCGATTATGGTGACACCTATGATGTCGATGGCAATATGGCGTTTACGATTGATGGCACGGCCTTGACCTCGGGTGGCTATAACAGCTTCGGTCACACCGCTACCAACCAGTATTGGAACTGGAAGGATGTCTCTTTAGGCACGATGATCTTAGCGGCTGGAGCTCATACCTTCACCTACACCGCCACCAACAATGGCATTAACCTTGATTGCTTCAAGGAGGTCCTCACCGATTATGGCGATACCGCGAAGTATTATCAGATTAGCGCCAATGGCACGACCAGCGCCGAAGCCGAAAACCTCGATCTCTCGACCTTTGTGGTCCGTAGCGACGTTGCGGCAACGGGCAAGACCGCTGCGCAATGCATCGAAGACGCGACCGATGCCAGCAATGGCAAGTCGATCGGTTCGATTGGCGCCGGCACCATTCTCAATGTTCACTTTGTCTTAGGCGATGAGGCGATTGTCGAAACCATCGCCCGCTTAGCGGATTATGACGACACCTACGATGTCGATGCCAACATGGTCTTCGCCATCGATGGCACGACGATTACTTCGGGTGGTTATAACAGCTTTGGTCATACCTCCACCAACCAGTATTGGAACTGGAAGGACGTTTCGTTAGGCTCATTGACCTTAAAGAAAGGCTTCCATACCTTAACCTATACGGCGAAAGGCAATGGTATCAACCTCGATTGCTTCAAACTCGTGACCACCTATTATGGCGATGTGGCCTCGGCTGGCGTCCAAATCACGGACAACGGCACCACCACCTTAGAAGCCGAAACGATGAAAGTCACCGGCGGATCCTATGGCGTTGAAGCCCCCACGGGTGATGCGCTAGCCCTCACCTCGGGTGGCAAGTCCATCGGCAATGTCACGAAAGGTAGCGTCTTCTCCATTCCGTTTAACCTCGGAAAGAAAGCGACCGTCAATCTCGTTGCCGTCATGGCCAAATACGAAGACACGTACGCCCTTGATAGCGAAGTCACCATCCAACTCGATGGCACCACGCTCGNCACTGGCGTCACCGCCTTTGGCCATACCGATACCAACCAGTATTGGAACTGGAAGAACGTCAGCATATCGAGTGGCGTCTTAGCCGCGGGAATGCATACCCTGACGTTAACCGCGACCAACAGCTTCCCCAACATGGATTGTGTCAAAATCATCGTGACAGGTTATGGTGATGATGTCGCGATGAGCGCCGATGGCTCCTATACCGTTGAAGCCGAAAACGTCGACAAGAGTAATCTCACCTTCGATGCCGCCGGCGAAGCGGGCTGCATCGAAACCTATAGCGCGGATTCCAATGGCAAGAGCTTAGGCCACGTCAATGGTGGCTACTTCGAAATCTCCTTCTACCTTGGCGCCGCAGCGAAAGTGACGATCACCGAAGTCCTTAGCAAATACGAGAGCTGGGTCATTGGCGATAACTTCAAGAGCTACGTCGATGGCACCGAAGTGGCATACGTTGATCCGACAATGACCTTAGGACGGGCCAGCGATGGTTCGAACGATTGGTTCAACTGGAAGGATTGCGCCTTGACGGAGCAGAGCTTAACCGCTGGGGAACACGTCTTCAAGTTCTCCTACACCAATGGCGGCGGCAACGTCGACTGCATCAAATTCGCGATCTCTTCTTACGGAGCTTAATTCGTTTAGCCCTTTGATCAGGAGCCCCTTTCCCTCCGTCAAGAGTTAAAAGACGTCGTCAAATGACGGCGCCTTTTCTTATGTGATATAAAACGATCACCACTTCTTGAAAACCCACCAAACCCAGGAGAGGGCCGCCGAGACCACGATGCCGATGATCGCCATCGTCTTTTCATCTTCCGTTGGCTTTTCGCACAGGGCGATGATCCCCAAGATCACCCCCACAACCCCCGAGCCAATCGCCCCGAAAATAATGCTCAATAACGCCAAAATCCAAGCCGGAGAATGTTTGCCTGACCCCGCCGAGGATTTCTTGGCGCTTCCTTGTTCCGTAGAAGAAGAAACCACCTCNGGCTTAATCACCTCGTGCTGNCCNTCTAAATTAGCCCCACAATAAGGGCAAAACTTACTCGCATCATCAATTTCTTTTCCACACTGGGGGCATTTCATAATCCATTTCCTTTTTCCTTAATAAGAATAATAAGAGNCAGAACCATCACGATCATTTTATTCCTTATACTAGTCTCAATGATGGACCAAANAATTTTGATACTTTTTAAGCAAGCGAAAGAAACTCGCCCGGCTTACCCCTGAGATTCGGAGCGCTTCATCGAGGCTGATTTCTTTTTGGCGAAACTTCTNCGCGATAATTAAGAAGTCCCTTTCATTGATNGCCAGAGGNTTTCTCCCCCGGAAAGAATCCTCATCCTTCCGCTTTTGGATGGCTTTCAGTTGGGCTTCTTCTTTCGCCTTCCTCATTTTGGAAAAAAGAGGATAGGTCCCTTGAAACAAAACCTTTTTCTCTAAATCCGTCAGCGGGTTTTGATCATCAAGCAAAATCTCATCGCCGCGGGCCAAGGCCTCAATCAGGGCTTTAATCGAAGCGTAGGAGTCTTTATAAGAAGAAAGAAGAGGAGAATAAGCCACAATCTTTTTTTCTTGATAGGGNCTGAGATAAAGATCGTCGCCCCAATAGCGGTTCGGCGTCCGTAAAAGATAAGTCAGCGGATCCCAATAATCCATTTTTAGGGAAGAAAGGATCTCCGCCAAACCGATTCGGTTTCTCGGTGGGACGCGTTCGGCAATGAAAGAGGGGATGCCTTCGCGGTAGTACACTGGCTTTCTTAAAGAAAGATCCAAGCCTTGAATTCCTTCGAAAACGCCTTGGGGGATCAGATCGATGACATCATAGTTGGGCTGAAAAGCATAGGAAAAATCATCNCCGTTGATTGTCTGAACAATTTCGCAAACACGGTAAGCAATCCCCAGACGATCCTGAGTGTAGCAAGAAGCTTTACTCACCACGCTTTTCATGAGGGATTCCCCCGCAAACGCTGATGAGAAACTTGAAGGATCTGATGATACCTTTCTTCAATGATTTTCTTAAGAAAAGTTTTCTGAATGGGCTTCAGTTCCGCACAAGTGGCAAAAACCTCGAGAATCGAGTCCAGTTTGATTTGNGGGAAAAGCTCGAGCAAGGCCTGATTAAGACGCGGATAAGATAAAGAGGAAATCACCTCGAAATAGGATGAAACGGTTCCGTTTTTTTGAATCAGCGAAACCGGACGTGAAAAAACGCGTTCATCGATTTCGCTTTGATCGGTCAAAACAGACGCCATCTCCTCTTCATCGGAAAAAGACGAAAAAAGAGAAGAACCATTATCAAAAATCGGGGCTGGGTGATAAACGTTGTCCTTTTTCAGAAAACCCCAGTTCTTGCCATGACGGTCAGGATTCGCTAAAAGTGCATCCACAAGGTAGGTCTTCCAAAAAAGGCTGAGAGCTTCTTCCTTTTCAGTAAGTTTCTTGTTGCGCCCAATTAACTCTTCGATGTCTTCGTAGCGGTAANCCGTTCGAGCGTTCCCCCCATCGAGAGTGCTTTCCCCTACCGAATCAAAGGGAACAAAAATACCATCCGCGCGAAAATCTTTGCAGGCCACGACGTTCTCGCCGCGATAAAACCCGAGCAAAGTCGTTTGAGCTGGTAAGCCCAAGAGCAAAAAAATCCGCGACGCCAAATCCTCGGCAACATCATTAAAGCAAAGACCATAGACGTTCTTTTTAGCGAATTTAAGCATATAAGGCTCACCATCAAATAAGATGGCAGCTTTCCGCTCGGAGCCGCCATAATCAAGGCCACTAGAAACACAAGAAGAAAAATCAATTCGGGACATAAAGGCATTGTAGCATCTTTTAAAAAAGTATCAATGATGGACCAAACAATTTTGATACTTTTTTAAGAATCTTTCTTCGCCAATCAAAAAGGCCCCGTGGGGCCTCGTCTTTCGTCCATCAACTTCCGAAATAGCGCGAATACGTCAAGGCCGCCAAGATCAGCATGAAGGCAGAGATGATAATGCCCACAATATTGAGAATCCGGTTATCGACTTTCCGTGCGGTCGATAAGCCAATGATCCCTAAGATCAATCCTAAGACGCCTAAAGAGAACACGCCGAGGACGAGCGAAAGAATCCCCAGGATGTGAGGGCCGCGATCATTCACGACCTCAGGGGCGTCGTAAGGCTTGATCCCTTTTTCCGTTTCCGGAAGGGAATCCGAATCGTTTTTGTAGCCACAATAAGGGCAAAAGCGATCATTGTCGTCAATATGACGACCGCAATGGTGACAAAACATAACACGCTCCATAGGAGCGCGGATAAGATTATCCTCTAACGGACGGGAAAATCAATTACCCTGCCCTCAGCGCCCATCCCATCGCTTCTTTTCGTCATTTCTTAACTTTGTTCTCTTTTTTGGGACAAAGGAGGGCTATCATTGGTCTAATTTAGTGAGAGGGGATAAAAACGTGGAAGTCAGCTTAGAAACCGCCAAAGCTTTCCTCTCGGGGGACCGCGCTGCCACGAGCGAGGTTTACCTTGCCTATCGGCGGTTACTCTACTTCATCATCGTCTCCGTCGTGAAGAACCAGGAAGATGCGAATGACGTCTTTGACGACGTCTTCACCCACCTCTTGGAGGAGCCACCAAAGCTNNAAGATCCCAAGAAACTGCAGTCCTATCTCTGCACGGCCGCGCGCCATAGCGCGATCAGNTTTGCNCAGAAGCGCGATNCGCTTATTGACTACAGCGACTTGATGGACGTTTACGGCACGGACGAAAAAGACAATGGTTACCTCCAAAACCTGCTCGAGGGGCTTTCGGATCTCGAGGCCATCGTCTTTACTTACAAGATCGTCTATGGCTTCTCTTACCGTGAAATCTCCGCCTTGACGGGCATCCCCCGCCAGAGCCCTAACCGCCTCTACCATGAGGCGATCAAGAAAGCCCGTCGGCTTTATGAAGTCAAAAAACATGATTAACAAAAAATCCTATCGTCAATACCTCGAGCAACGGATGGACCGTTTGACACCCGTTCTTGCCGGTTACGAAAACGTCAGCGCCCCCTTGGCCTTTAAGAAAAACAGGCATGGTCTTCTGTTCTCTTTGATTGGGGCCGGTGCCGCCCTCGTTCTAGCCATCGCTATCATCGTTCCTATCAGTCTAAATTCAACGAATAAAAATCAGGTGATGAGCCTCGAGGAGCGGGATTACATGAGCGCCCGGGTTTATAACGCAGCCATTAAAAACGATGACACAATCCCCTATTCGGATTACCCCCTGGGAAAGCAATGCATTTCGAGCAGATGGATCTTTCTTTTTTGACACGCTGACTCTTCTTGACTCTTACTACATCCAAACCTCCTATCAAACCTCTTTGGGTCAATTTTTTAGCAATGAAATCGTCGGACAAAAAATTGATACCGTAGTCGCTCTCGTCGATATCGCTTATCGAAAAACAACGACGAACAACAATCTTACCCACTGCAGAACTTACCTAATCGTTCTCCACNATGGAGATCAAATTCACGGATTCTTATCGGGAATCCTCTATTTCGAGGAAGACTCGTCAAGATCAATTCCCGACAACCCCTATGTCACTTGGCCCTCGCAAATAGACGAACTCGATAGTATCTATTTTTCGAGCGCTTATTTTCTTTCGCCCCACCATCTTGCCTCGGACGATGGACATGACAACATGGTGAACATCGTGATCTCAGNAAATACGAAGAAGAATTTCACGATCAAAACCTTNTATGTCAACATGACGAAGCCCAATGAGGACATCGAATCCACCATTTATCTGGAGAGCTATAAACAAATGGGAAAGGAGGAAACCATCAACCTCATCGAACAAGTCACGGTGAAAAACAAGAAGGTTATGCCACGGTCGCTTCAATCGACAAAAATCATTGGATTTTGGCGGTCACATCTCAAGAACTTCCCAGTTTAAAGACGCTGCGATTCTTAAAGCTTATTGCGAATGGGACGAGTTACGATTACGATCCGCAAGGATTGCTTAAAGAAGGCAGCGTGGTCGCTTATGACTATTACGAACGCTACGCCAATTA
>JGI20225J20221_1001604_pt1 | contig 21839 bp, 17 predicted proteins | sample BioMet4_FD_20221 | JGI IMG/M metagenome (IMG submission 20221)
TCCGGAGCTTATACACCTGTACCGGGAGGCGTCGGCACGGTCACGACCAGTCTGCTGATGAAGCATACTGTCGAGGCAGCAAAAAAGAAGATATAGCGTAGGTTGAATCATATATCTTAAACGTACACAAAAATAACTGTTCCGAAAGGAACAGTTATTTTTGTTCTTGGCAAGGGTAGCAGGATTCGAACCTGCGCATGATGGAATCAGAATCCAGTGCCTTACCGCTTGGCTATACCCCTACATTGGAGGCGACACCCAGATTCGAACTGGGGGATAGAGGTTTTGCAGACCTTTGCCTTACCACTTGGCTATGTCGCCGTAATTCATGTTATTAAATTGGGGTGGGTAGTGGGACTCGAACCCACGCATGACGGAGCCACAACCCGTTGTCTTAACCACTTGACTATACCCACCATATTAAATGGCGATCCGAATCGGGCTCGAACCGATGACCTCCAGCGTGACAGGCTGGCATTCTAACCAACTGAACTACCGGACCGCAATTATTATTGGTGGGCGCTACAGGGCTCGAACCTGTGACCCCCTGCTTGTAAGGCAGATGCTCTCCCAGCTGAGCTAAGCGCCCAATAATAAGTGGTAGCGGTGACTGGAGTCGAACCAGTGACCTTCCGGGTATGAACCGGACGCTCTAGCCAGCTAAGCTACACCGCCACATCTGCAAGGTCGGAAAACCGTTGCAAGAAATATATTAACATTGCACGTCGGTCATGTCAAGGTAAAAAAACCTTTTAAATAAGAACGTTATGTTGTATGATATTAATAATGAAGGGAAGGTCATTTTTAATGAAGAAATCATTAATAATATTAGCGTGTGTGTTCTCGGCAGCATTCCTTATTTTGGGTGTCTGGCGTTTTTCTGCTGTTTATGCATATAATGCAGCCCATTATCCGGAGAATACTACTATCAATGGTGTAAACTGTTCAGATCTGACTGTGCAGGAGGCTTCGGCCAAATTATCCAAAGTATGGAACAAAAAAACACTTGTACTGAAAAACGGTGAAGGTGAGACCATCGGCAGAATCAAAAATCTTGATCTGTCATATGATATAGAAGACGGCCTTACAAAAGTGATGCAGCAGAGCATCCTGAGTCCTTCGATCAAAAGAGCCATTAAAAAAGGCGATGATCTTACAGTTCCGATGACTGCAAAGGGTACAAAGAACTTTGAAAAACAGATCCGCAGGATGAAGTTCCTGAAGAGATCATATACCACGAAGACAAAAAATGCATATGTTGATATGTCGAATACCGATTTTAATATAGTTAAGGAAGTATACGGCGATAATATCAGTTATGACAGATTCGAAAAAAAGATGCTCGACAGGATAGCGGCGGGCAACTGGAATGTCACATACAAGGCGTCGGATTATTACGAGCTGCCGACTGTGCTGTCGACATCATCATCGCTGAAGAAGAAGCAGGATTACTGCAACAAGTATCTTACGCAGAAGATAAAATACAATATGCATGGAACTTCTGTCACGATCACTCCTGCCCAGCTTTCAAAAATAGTTAAGGCCGACGATAACGGTGATGTGACAATAAGCAAAAAGGCCATAAAAAAACTTGTTCATCATCTTGCATACAAGTATGATACGGCGTATGCCACAAGGACTTTCAAGTCCGTGTCAGGCAAGAAGATAACGGTTTACGGACAGGGATATGGTTATCTGCTTGATCAGGACACAGAGCAGAAAGCGCTGTACAGAATAATAAAGAGCGGCAAAGATACTGAGCGGGATCCGAAATATAAACAGGAACCGCTGTTCAAAGGTAAAAACGAGCTTAAGAATAATTTTATCGAAATCAACCTGAGTACGCAGACTTTGTATATGGTCAAAAACGGTAAAACAATACTTTCCACTTCTGTTGTAACGGGTAATGTATCCAAAAACCACGGTACCCCTGAAGGCGTATTTTATCTGCAGGGCAAGGCGACTAACGTGACGCTTAAAGGCTATAATTACGACGGCACGACTTACAATTCCCCTGTGTCATACTGGATGCCGTTCGATGGAGGAATAGGGATGCATGATGCGCCGTGGCGGAGTTCATTCGGAGGTTCGATATATTACTCGAACGGATCACATGGCTGTGTTAATATGCCGTCAGACGGGGCAGCGTTCGTTTACAATCATATCAAAGTCGGATGGCCGGTTGTCGTTCACTGGTGACCGCATTAATTAAGAGTATTAAAAAAGCACCTGGGTTGAGATCCTGAGTGCTTTTTGAATTCTATTCTTCTGTTCCCGGAGCTGTTTCTTCAGCAGGAGCTTCGGCTTCTCTTTCTGACAATACTTTATTGTATTCTTTGAAAATCGCATCTTTTATTTTGTTGCGGGTTTCAGACTTCAAAGGATGCGCGATGTCTTTAAAGTCGCCTTCGCCCATTTTTCTGCTTGGCATTGCAATGAAAAGTCCGTTTTGACCATCGATGATCTTTATATCATGAACAACGAATTCATCGTCAAAAGTGATCGATACTACTGCCTTCATTTTTCCTTCATCATTGATTTTGCGTATCCTTACATCTGTAATTTCCATATAGCCTGACACCGCCTTTCATTTCATATAAGTATCATAATCCTGTCTCTCAAAACAATTATAATTTATTTATACAGTTTTTACAAGAATACTTTTTAAAAAATCCGACTATTCGGAATTGCATCAATCAGTTGAGATGATTCATCAACTGAACGAAGATAGACCAGGGGTGTATAATCATTAACCTTTGTTTCGTTATTTTCCGCTGAAGCGATGGCTACGCCAATACCGCAGACTTCGACTTCAAATTCTGCCAGGAGTTCGGTAATTCCTTTTAATGATCCGCCTGCGCGCATAAAATCGTCTATGATGATAGCTTTTGATTTTGGTTCCACGGCTTTTTTCGCCATCGACATCTTTGACATGCGGCCCGAGGAACCGGAAAAATAATTTATCGACACTGTAGGACCTTCCGAAACCTTTGTTTCACGCCGTACTACTATAACGGGGATATTGAGAAGACGCGCGGTCATGAAAGCTAGAGGGATGCCTTTGGTTTCTATTGTCGCCACATAATCAGCGCCGGAGTCTTTGAATTTTTCGGCGAATATCGAGGCCATTCTTTCTGTCATTCCCGGCGAAAACATTATGTCGGACGTGTACAGAAATCCTCCGCCCATTATACGTGCAGGATCGCGCAGCATTTTGCAGAGGTCGTTCTGCACTTCTGCGGCCTGTGAAGCCGTCATATATGGTACATACTTTACGCCGCCGCCGGCACCGGGTATAGTAATTATCCTGCCCAGACCGTTTTCTTTCAGGGTTTTCTTGGCAATAGAAAGATCTTCGCTCACAGTCGATTTGGCTGCGCCGAAACGTTCGCAGAAATATCCCAGTCCGAATGAAATACCGGGGCTGTCGGACAATATCTTTATCATTGCCCCCACACGTTCAGTCCTTTTCATAAACCGATAATATTCTGTACATTCAAATTTGTCAAATCGGTTTGAAGAAGCCCGATGATATGCTATAATAATCACGTTATAATCTAATGGAGGCAATAAATGATCGATCTTTCAAAAGTAAAAAATATACACTGTATCGGCATCGGCGGCATAGGACTATCCGCAGTTGCTGATATTCTTATTTCCAAAGGGTATAAAGTATCCGGCTCTGACATGAATAAAAACGAAAAAGTCGAGCACCTTATCGGGGAAGGCGTGAACGTATTTATCGGACACGATGCAGCCAATATTGAAGGTGTCGACCTGGTTGTTTATTCAAATGCCATAGGCAAAGACAATCCGGAACTGAATGCCGCAAGGGAAAAAGGCATTCCGTGCATCACAAGAGCGATGATGCTCGGACAGCTTATGACGGAGCATAAGCACAGTATCGCAGTTGCCGGGACTCACGGTAAAACAACTACGACATCAATGATATCACTTATTATAAAGCATGCTGATATGGATCCTACGATACTAGTAGGAGGAAATCTCAATGAAATACACGGCAACGTCTGTGTCGGTCACGGAGATTTCTTCATTACGGAAGCTTGCGAATACATGGACAGTTTCCTGCAGTTCAGACCGATGATCGAAATCATACTCAACATAGATTCGGATCATCTCGATTACTTCAAGGACATAGAACATATTGTCGAGTCGTTCAACGACTTTGCTGATCTGGTCCCTGACGACGGGATGATTTTTGCGTATGACGCAAATCCTTTCGTTAAGAAGGTGATCAAGGGCAGAAATAATGTTATCACATACGGACTGAGCGAGAACAGTGATTTCTATGCGGAGGATATAGAGTTCAACGGGGCAGGCCATCCTGCTTTTTCCTGCTATCACAGGGGGAAAGAAATATGCAGGGTCCAGCTTGATGTTCCGGGAGAGCATAACATCCTGAATGCGCTGGTTTCGATTGCCTGCACATATACGCTGGGCATAGATACAAAGGTGATCGTCGATACGCTCGAGAGCTATTCGGGGACGGAAAGAAGATTCGATATCATCGGAGAAACTTCGAACGGCATGAAGGTGATAGACGACTATGCGCATCACCCGACAGAGATAAAGGCAACGCTGAAAGCTGCGCTGAATTTGCCGCATAACAATATATGGTGCATATTCCAGCCGCATACGTATACCAGAACTATCGCGCTTTTTGATGAGTTTGTGAACGCGTTCGGCGATGCGGATAAAGTCGTTTTCGCCAAGATATATCCTGCGAGAGAAAAGAACATATACAAAATAAGTTCGAAGGAGCTTATGAACGAATTCAAGAAAAAACATCCGGGGAGAGAAGTATATTACTTCGAGGACTTCGAGGATATTGCACGTTTCGCATATGACAATGCGGAGAAGGGAGATCTGATACTTACGATCGGCGCCGGAGACGTATATAAAATAGGCGAAATGATTCTGGATCTCGATAAAAAAACACAGGAGAAAGAGTAATGAAGGCAGCAGATTTTGAAGCAGAAGAAAAAGCCAGACTTGAACGCAATCTGGCGTATGCGGAGCAGGGCGTAAAGTTCATAGACATCAGGACCGCATATATAGACGAAGGAGTGATCATAGGAAAGGACACAGTGATTTATCCGCTGGTAGTCCTTGAAGGTCAAGTGGTGATCGGGCAGGGATGCCTGATAGGAGCAAATACACGGATAGTCGATTCGACAATAGGAGACAGGACCGATATATGGAGTTCTGTGATAATTGAAAGCAGTGTGGGCAGCGAAACACATGTAGGCCCGTTCGCATATATGCGGCCGAACAGTCATGTCGGAAGCGGCTGCAAGGTCGGCGATTTTGTTGAAGTTAAAAACAGTACGATGGGCGACGGCGCCAAATCGTCGCACCTCACGTATATCGGCGACAGCGATGTCGGCAAAAATGTCAATCTTGGATGCGGCGTTGTTTTTGTTAATTACGACGGAACAAAAAAGTTCAGATCGACGGTAAAAGACAATGCATTTATAGGATGCAATTCAAATCTTATTTCTCCTGTGACAGTGGGAGAAAAAGCGTATGTCGGAGCGGGAAGCACAATCACCAAAGATGTGCCTGACGGCGCTCTGTATATAGAAAGAGCAAAACCAAAGATTATTGAAGGCTGGGTCGAGAGGACCGGTAAGCTGGATAAATCAAAATAAACATAGTGGAGGGAAACATGAAAAACGGAGTTTTTGCTGGGTACAAAATTTTTACAGGAAATGCATTTCCTGAGCTCGCAGAGGAAATAGCAAACATTATGGGGAAACCTGTAGGAAAGGCAAATGTCACAAAGTTCAGCGACGGAGAGATTTCTGTAAATATCTTTGAGACAGTGAGAGGACAGGACTGCTTTATAGTGCAGCCGACATGCTATCCTGTTAATCAGAATCTGATGGAGATGCTGATCATGATAGATGCTATGAAGAGAGCTTCGGCAGGAAGAATCAACGCGGTCATGCCGTACTACGGATATGCGCGTCAGGACAGAAAAGCAAAGGCCAGAGATCCTATCACATCGAAGCTGGTTGCTGATCTGCTTATGGCGGCAGGCGCCGACCGGGTCGTAACCATGGATCTTCATGCGGCGCAGATCCAGGGATATTTTGATATTCCTGTAGATCACCTGCTCGGTCTGCCTATACTGATGAAATACTGGAAAGAGCAGAATATTCAAGACCTGGTAGTTGTCTCGCCGGATCACGGAAGTGTGACAAGAGCGAGAAGCATGGCTGAACCGCTGAATGCTCCTATAGCAATTATTGATAAGAGGAGACCTGAGGCAAACAAGAGCGAGATCATGAATATCATCGGAGATATCAAAGATAAAAACTGCATCATCGTTGACGATATGATCGACACAGCGGGCACGATCTGTAATGCCGGCAAGGCACTTATGGAACTCGGAGCAAGGAGCGTATCGGCAGGAGCGACACATGCAGTTCTGTCGGGACCTGCTATAGAGAGACTCAAGGCTGCTCCGTTCAAGGAAATAATTTTCCTGAATACGATCCCTATCCCTCAGTCAAAGAGAATAGACAATATGAAAGTACTGTCTGTAGCTCCTCTTTTTGCCGAGGCGATGATGAGGATACACACGAACGACTCGATAAGCAAGCTGTTCGACTAAAGGAAGTATATGTATTTAATAGTCGGCCTGGGGAACCCGGGCAGAAAATATGCCCAGACGCGTCATAATATGGGGTTTATTACCATAGATTACATGGCGGATGAGCTGGGAGTAAAAGTCAATAAACTGAAACACAGAGCCAAGGTCGGGGAGTCATCACTCTCCGGCCATAAAGTTATGTTTGTGAAACCGCAGACATTTATGAATCTGTCTGGTGAATCCGTCGGAGAAATAGTCAGGTTTTATAAAATACAGCCGGACCACGTGATAGTCATATATGATGATATGGATATTGCTGCGGGCTCTATAAGAATCAGAAAAAAAGGAAGTGCAGGATCACATAACGGCATGAAGTCGGTCATCATGCACATGGGAACGGATGAGTTTCCGCGTATAAGGATAGGCATCGGCGCGCATGAAGGCGTTGATGCAGTAGATTATGTGATCGGCGGCTTCAGCAAAGAAGATAAGGAACCTTTGGAGAGAGCTGTTGCGGCTGCCGCAAAAGCAGTTGAAGCGATAATATCCGACGGCATCGACAAAGCGATGAACATGTATAATGGGAATTGTTGATATTACGGGAATAGCGGAAAGCAGGACTGCTCCTGTATGCGCTGATATAATCAATGAAAACGGGGGACAGACTCTGATAACAGCACCTACATATACGCGTGCTTCCAGAGCTGCCTCCGATCTTTCGTTTTTTGTGAATAAAAGGATATACGTTCTGCCTTCGGATGATGAGAAACTGATCACATATGAAGCAAAAAACCGTGATACTATGCTCGAAAGACTGAAGATAATGAAGGCGCTGTCGTCGGGTGAAGACTGTATCGTAGTCGCCCCTGCGACTGCAGTAATAAAACATCTGCCTCCCGTGTCAGTCTGGAACAGGGCGGGAATTGAAGTCGCGGCAGGCAGTGACCTGGACCTTCGTTCTGTCATGACATCACTTATAGATATGGGGTATGAACGCCTGCCGATGGTGTACGCCAAAGGGCAGTTCTCGATGCGCGGTGACATAATCGATGTGTTTACTCCGTATGCCGAATCGCCGTTTCGTATAGAACTTTTTGACACTGAAGTGGAATCGATAAGAACGTTTGACCCTGACACGCAGCGTTCAATAAATGACCTGAATAAGATCTCGATATTTCCCGCTCAGTTAATCATTAGAGACCAGAAAGCTTTTTCGAGAGCAGAAAAAAAAATACGCACCTTATACCGCAGCCTTGATGAAAGAAGAGAGGCGCTGCTCGATGATATCGAGAATCTGACAAATATACAAAATCTGGAAATATACATGGATTATTTCTATGATAAGACCGATAGGTTATGGGATTATATGACCGGAGGCACGGTAATAGTCGATGATCCGAACAGAGTATATGAACTGCTTGAAGGGCATGACAGAGAAATAAAAACGGATTTTGAAGTGTATCTGGAAAAAGGGCATTTTGTGGGCAGCGATCTGAAAAACTTTCCTGACAAAAAAGACTTTCTCAAGATATACGATCTTTCCGAAGTCAGGCTGCTTTCGCCTATGCCGAACAGGATAAAGGGTGCGGACAAGCTGGACGAGGTGAAAAATATCGTCAGCAGACAGGTCCTTTCATACAATGGAAAGATGGATCTGCTGGAGCGTGACCTTGAACGGTACGTTAAGAATGGATATAAAGTCACCATTGTCTGCTCGTCAGACGAACGTGTCAGAAATATGGAGGATTTTCTNGACAGAGCCGATCTCCGGACGAGAATATGGGTGCGCCAGGGAATACTTTCGTCCGGCATGGAATTCCCCGAGAAAAAAATCTGTTACATAACAGACGGAGATATTTTCGGGGATTACAAATATAAACGGAGACGCCGCAGAACATCACGCGGTGGAGAGCCGATCAAGAGTTTTTCTGATATTACCAAGGGCGATTATGTGGTGCATGAAGCTCATGGAATCGGAAAATTCATCGGATTGAAACAGCTTACAGTGCAGGGCGAGCATAAAGACTACCTGCAGATAAAGTATGCCGGAAACGATATGCTTTATGTACCTGTCGAGCAGATGGATATAATACAGAAGTATGTCGGTTCCGAGGGCACTGCGCCGAAAATAAGCAAACTGAACGGCAAGGAGTGGCGCACAACAAAGGCCAGGGCTAAAGCGTCCATAGCCAATATGGCGGAAGAGCTTCTGCAGATATCCGCCGAGAGGCAGAATAATCCCGGTTACAGTTTCGGACCGGATACCGTATGGCAGAAAGAATTCGAAGAAGATTTTCCCTATGAGGAAACACCGGATCAGCTCAGATGCATAGAGGAAATAAAGAGAGACATGGAGAGTACAAAAGTAATGGACAGACTTTTGTGCGGCGATGTCGGATACGGCAAAACAGAAGTTGCTGCGCGGGCGATGTTCAAATGCGCTGCGGAAGGGAAACAGGCGGCTGTTCTTGTTCCGACGACAATACTTGCCAGTCAGCATTATGCTACGCTGAAAGAAAGATTCGAGAAATTCCCTTTTACTGTTCAGATGATGTCGCGTTTCAGGACGGACAAGGAGATAGAAGCGACTATTGCCGGACTGAAAGACGGCTCGGTGGATGTTGTTATAGGAACGCACAGACTGCTTTCCGGCGATGTCAGATTTAAAGATCTCGGGCTACTCGTTATTGATGAAGAACAGCGTTTCGGAGTTCAGCATAAAGAAGCAATAAAGAAACTGCGCGCAAATGTAGATGTTCTGACACTGTCCGCAACACCGATACCGCGGACTCTGCATATGTCGCTTCTGGGTATACGTGATATGAGTCTGATCGCCGAACCTCCTGATGACAGATATCCGGTACAGACATATGTTGTGGAAGAGGACGATTATATTATTGCAGAAGCGATAGAGCGTGAGCTGGACCGGGGAGGTCAGGTATTTGTCGTTTACAACAGAGTGAACGGCGTATATAAAATAGCGGAAAAAATCGACCGTCTTGTTCCCGGAAAAAGAATTGCGGTGGGACACGGCCGTATGAACGAGAGCAAACTCGAAGATGTAATGATGGGGTTTGTCGCGGGTGAGTACGATATCCTTGTAGCGACGACGATAATAGAGAATGGAATAGACATACCGAACGCAAACACGGTTATTATTATTGATGCAGATAAGTTTGGACTTTCGCAGCTGTACCAGATACGCGGCCGTGTAGGAAGGACGAATCGCCTTGCCTACGCTTATCTTCTGCATAAGAAAGACAAAGTGCTGTCTGAAGTCGCTGAAAAGAGACTGAGAGCGATAAAAGATTTTACAGAGTTCGGAGCGGGATTCAAGATAGCAATGCGCGATCTCGAAATACGAGGTGCAGGCAATATACTGGGTACGGAACAGAGCGGACATATCGTAAGCGTGGGATATGAGCTTTACTGCAAACTGGTCGATGATGCCGTAAAGGCGCTTAAAGGTGAAGTCGTCACTGACGAGAGAGAAGAGCCCCAGCTCGATATCAGGGCATCCGCCCTCATACCTGACAGATATATCGGAGATGAACTGACAAAGCTGAGCATGTACAAGAAGATTGCGGCTGTCAGAACAGAGGCAGATGCCAATGATATGATCGAGGAACTTACGGACCGGTTCGGAGATGTACCGGCAGAGACGAAGAATCTCATTAAAGCGGCACGGATCAAATATATTGCTGAGGAGCAGAAAATAANGAAGATCATTCAGCGCGACAAGCGGATAATGTTTGACTATGGCAAAACAAGCGGCATAAAACCGGTCAGCGTTTTTCTTACAGGTGAAAAAGATAATCTCAGCGAGATATTAGAAATACTGGATTTGATGGCTCAAAGGTGACTGTACTGTCATTTTATGATTGACAAGTTGCCTGTTACCTGTGTAAAATAATAAATGCAAAGAAAGCGTTGTGTGTCAGTTCTTGTACATAATGTTAATTTGTGAAAGGTATGGTGATATCATGCACATCTGGATACTTGCTGTTGTGATCATCATAGCCGGAACTCTTTTTTCGGCGGTGGTGAGAAATCCTGCACCTGTCAAGTACAGTGAGGAGAACGACAAAGACAGTGAAGAACTCTAGGATATTGAGTTGATTTTTATCTGCAGAGCCTTTGGAACGCCTTATGAGGTGTCCGGGGGCTCTGTTTTATTATTTGATAAATACATTCACTATGATATAATTATGAAGTTATTTTGAAAGGAGCTAATTATGTATTTTAAAGATATTACTATGATCGACAGCGATTTCCGAGTCAGAGAACACATGCATGTGGCAACTGAAGGAGAGAGAATATCTTATATAGGAAGCGCTGTTCCGGATAAGGTGTCAGGGGATATATATGACGGAAGAGGAAAACTTCTCATGCCGGGTTTTGTTAATGCACATGCTCATTCGCCTATGACTCTGATGAGAGGATACGGCGAAAATATGGCGCTGCAGGAATGGCTGAATGACAGAATTTTTCCTTTCGAAGCTAAACTAACGGGAAGCAGAGTATATTGGGGCACACTGCTTGCCATGGCCGAGTCTCTCAGATTCGGTATCGTATCGACTTCGGACATGTATTACTTCTGCGATGACATGGCAAGAGCTGTCCTTGACGCAGGATGTAAAAACAATATTTCACGTTCTATAACAAATTTCGCAGATGAAGATCTGAGCAGTATGAAAGCGGCAGAGGAAATGAAGGCGTTTTATGAAAATTATAACGGCGCCGGCGGCGGCAGGATACTTGTAGATATGAGTCTTCATGCTGAATATACAAATCCGGAGAAAACCGTGGTACAGCTTGCGGATTATACGAAGAAGATCGGTGCGAATATGCATGTGCATGTTTCCGAAACCAGGACTGAGCATGAAGAATGCAAGAAGAGACATGGGGGCAGAACGCCTGTGAAGTACCTGAGTGACAACGGACTGTTCGATACGAGGACGACGGCTGCGCACTGCGTATGGGCAGAACCTGAGGACATGGATATATTAAAGGAAAAGAATGTAACGGTGGCATGCAACCCTGTAAGCAATATGAAGCTTGCAAGCGGAGTATGCAATGTCCCTGAACTTCTTTCACGCGGGATCAATATCGCGATAGGAACAGACAGTGTTTCGTCCAATAATAGTCTTAATTTCATCGAGGAAATGAAAGCGTTTGCCACAGCGCCGAAGATGATGTATAATGACCCGACTGCCGTTACACCGGGACAGACGATTGCTGCAGCTACTATATGCGGAGCAAGGGCTCAGGGCAGAGATGACTGCGGCAGACTTGAAGAGGGATGCAGAGCGGATCTCATATGTATAGATGTGAGCGGACCAAATATGCATCCGGTGCATGACATGCTGAATAATGTGGTTTATTCGGCATCGGGAAGCGATGTCTGCATGACTATGGCTGACGGTAAAGTTCTGTACAGGGACGGAGAATATATGACAATAGATATAGAAAAAGCGATTTACGAAACAGAGAAGGCCGCGAAAGAGATCCTCTCTGAGCTTTAACGGAGAATAAATGGGAAATAAGTCTTTTGTAAAAGGAGCCGCTATTCTGGGAGTAGCAGGACTGCTGGTTAAATTTCTGGGCGCGGCATTTCAGATACCTCTGGGGAATATGATACATGATACCGGTATGGCGTATTATGGACCTGCTTACTATGTGTATACATTGTTCCTTATTATTTCAACATCGGCACTTCCGGTAGCGATATCGAGAATGGTTTCAGAGCGTGCGGCTATAGGAGATTATGCCGAAGCTCATCGGGTATTTCGCGCTGCGGTCGAGCTCATGCTCGGCATAGGTGTTATCTCGTTTGCTATTGTGGCGCTGCTTTCGAAACAGTTTGCACATATGATGGGGTATGATCAGGCGCAGCTGGCACTGCTGGCAATCGCTCCGGCGCTGGTAGTCGTGCCTGTAATGGCAGCATACCGCGGTTATTTCCAGGGGCTTCAGAATATGAAGCCGACAGCTGTCTCGCAGGTGATGGAGCAGGTATTCCGCGTGGTGATAGGACTCAGCCTGGCATATTATTTTTACCATAATGCCAGAGGCGCCGGATTCTTTGAGAATTTTGATAAATTCGGACAAGGTGCCGCCGGTGCAACATTCGGGGCCACGGCAGGTTCTGCGGCCGGTCTGATCGTAATAGTCCTTATATATCACGGCAATAAAAAAGCGATCAGAAAGAGGATCGCAAATACGAAAGATACAGTTAGACAGAGTACGAAAAAAATCATTGGCGGAATGCTCCGTATTGCTGTTCCGATCACGATCGGTGCTTCGATCATGCCGATAATGAATATACTGGATGCCATTATAATCAAAAGAAGACTCGTGGGAGCCGGATATACTCCTATGGAAGCAACGAAACTTTACGGGCAGTTAAGCGGATTCGTAATGCCGCTGATCAATTTCCCGCAGGTGCTGACAGCCGCTCTGGCAATGAGCCTTGTTCCGTTTATAAGTTCCGCATGGAAGAGAAAAGATCATCTGACACTGACCACCAACACACAGCTGGCGCTCAGGATAGCTATTATTGTGGGCCTGCCGTGTGCATTCGGTCTTGCTCTGCTTTCTGAGCCGATAATGCTGCTTTTGTTCAGCTACGGTGACCGGGCAGGAGCACTGAGCGCCGCACCGACGCTTGCTGTAATGGCTATAGGAGTGATATTTCTTTCGATTGTTCAGACTGTCACAGGTATACTGCAGGGCCTGGATAAACAGGATATACCTGTGAAGAATATGATAGCGGGCGTGGTGATCAAAGTCTGCCTCACCTGGATATTTACAGGCATTTATGTTCTGAATGTAAAAGGCGCTGCGCTGGCTACTGTAATAGCATATGCTGTTGTGTCGGTGCTCGATGTCAGAGCAACCAGAAAATATACGAAAGTTGTATTCGACTGGACACTTACATTGGTCAGGCCCCTGATTTCAGTACTGGTGATGTCTGCAGCAACGATATTGTCATATAAGTTGTTTGCAGCACTGATAGATGTACGGATCGCATGTCTCGCTGCAATAGTAATTGCTGCAGTAGTATATGTTATCATGCTTTTTGTGACAAGAAGTATCACACGTGAGGAGTGTCTTGCTATGCCGGGCGGCACAAAGATAATCAAAATAGCCGGCAGATTCATAAGGTAACAAAGAAAGAACAAAATGAGAGAAGAATACAGAAAATACACAGAAACTGCAAAAACAGATGAAAAGGCGGTNANACGNCTGATNGAAATAATAGANATTCTGAGAAAAGAATGCCCCTGGGACAAAGTGCAGACACANGACAGNCTTACNCCNTGNATGATAGAAGAGGCCTACGAGGCAGTAGATGCCATTCAGAAAAGGGATGACGTGAATCTCAGGGAAGAACTGGGCGACGTAATGATGCAGGTCGTATTTCACAGTTTGCTGGCCGAGAGTGAGGGGCATTTCACTTTTAAAGATGTGGTCAACGAAGAATGCGAGAAAATGATACGCCGTCATCCCCATATTTTCGCCGGCGGCGATGCTAAAACTGTTGACAAAGTACTTGAAAAATGGGAGAATATCAAATGTGAAGAACATAGGGGTCTAAGTGAAACTTCAAGGCTGATGGGAGTACCGGGTGCTTTTCCGGCGTTGATCAGAAGTGCAAAAGTTCAGAAGAAAGCAGCTCGTGTCGGGTTTGACTTTAATTCTGCTGAAGGCGCCTGTGAAAAATTACAAGAAGAAACTCAAGAGCTTATAGATGCTTGCCGGCAGCATGATCACGTTAATATCTCTGAAGAGATAGGAGATATGCTGTTTACTGTTGTCAACGTGTCACGCTTTCTGGACGTGGAACCGGAAGGGGCATTGAGATCCGCAACAGAAAAATTCATACGAAGATTCGGGAGTGTAGAGTTGCAGGCCGAAGCGCTCGGACGATCGCTTGAAGAAATGGACATCGACGAGATGAACAAGTTGTGGGAAAAGGCAAAAGCTGAAGAAGACGGCGAGGAGTAGAGTACAGCAGTACTCATGTTTTTAAGGAGGAACATTTATGAACAAGGCTGAATTGATTGCTGCGGTAGCAGAGAAAACAGGATTTACCAAGAAGGACGCAGAGGTTACGGTTAATGCAACAATGAGCGTTATTGAAGATACTCTCAAGAAGGGTGATAAAGTCCAGCTCATCGGATTTGGTACTTTCGAAGTTCGTCAGAGAAAAGCCAGAACCGGCAGAAACCCTAGAAAGCCTGGAGAGACTATTCAGATTGCAGCGTCAAAGGCTCCTGTATTCAAAGCAGGCAAGGCTCTTAAGGATTCCGTTAACGGAAAATAGTCAAGTTGTATAGATTATGGAGCAGCTCTGCTGCTCCATTTTTTTTTGTAGCTTTAGCGGTGATTCCGAGCCGAATAGGTGAGGAATAAAAAACCACCTGCTATGCAGGTGGATTAATCCACTTGAGTTTTAGGCAAATAAAACCTCCTATGCTATGATAGCAATGGTTCGCCAACCAAGCTATCAATTGCAAAGGAGGATGTCTATGAAAGACAAGAATAGTTTAGCACACACATCCTGGAATTGTAAGTATCACATAGTGTTCGCACCAAAGTACAGAAGACGTGTGATATATGGACAAATCAGGGAAGACATTGGAAAAACATTAAGACTGCTGTGTGCAAGGAAAGAAATTAATATCATCGAAGCGGAATGCTGTCCAGATCATGTTCACATGCTTGTTGAAATACCACCAAAATACAGTGTTTCCCAAATCGTAGGATATCTCAAAGGAAAGAGTTCGCTGATGATTTTCGACAGACATGCGAATCTGAAATACAAATACGGAAACAGACACTTCTGGTGTCGAGGTTACTATGTTGATACAGCAGGGAAAAATGCAAAGAAAATCGAGGAGTACATACGTACACAACTTCAGGAAGACATTGCTGATGACCAGTTGACAATGAAAGAATATATAGATCCGTTCACCGGAGAAAAGAAAAAGTAGCCCTTTAGGGCTGGTAGAAAAGATGGTGCGGTTGGCGGATTATTTCAGCGCGTCTTGAGACGCTGCAGGTAATGGGCCCTTCTAGGGCCTAAAACAAACCACCGGCTGAGCCGGTGGTTATGATTACAATACATATACACAGAAAAACGGTGAGATAATGAGAATAGATAAATTTTTAAAGAACTCAAGACTTATAAAAAGAAGAACGGTTGCGAAAGACGCATGCGATGCAGGAAGAGTATCGGTAAACGGCAAGACGGCAAAGGCAGGTACAGATGTTGAAGTCGGAGATGTTATTACTATAGTATTCGGTCAAAAAGAAATATCGGCCAGGGTACTTGCCCTGACCGATTCCGCTAAAAAAGACGATGCTGAAAACATGTATGAAATCATTTAAGCCCGTGTTGCAGTGAAACAGGCGCTGTCTGTCTTCTGACTGCAGGGACTCTTGTAAGCACGATTTTCCATACTGCCAGTATTACCGGCACTTCCACGGCACACATTATGCATGCCTCGGCTATACGCGTCGGCAGCAGCCCGGCGAAAGCATTGCCGTATAGTATCGAAAGCCAGTAGGTATTCATGCCCAATGTACATATTAATGAAACGGATATCGCAGCCGCTGCAGTACGCGGCACGGTCAGCTTCTTATTATAGAAGAAGAAACCGAAAATAACGCCTGTGATAAACGCGGTAAGCGTGAATCCGGGGAAGTACGGGCCGGTAGGGAAGATAAGCATGCCGAGGATATCTCCTACTGCATACCCGACACCCGCCCACAGCGGGCCGAACATGATGGCTGCAACAGCCACAGGCAGAAAACCGAAGCCGATCCGTATCAGCTGCAGGTTGATGGATAAGAATCTGGTCAATATGATTTCCAGCGCGATGAGGAAAGCCATAGTGACCAGTTGACTGGTAAACGTTTTTTTGTTCATAATAAAAACTCCTTCTGTCAATAAAACATAAGTGATAGCCGACACTACACTAAGAAGGAATCTTTTTATTTGTCCATATGATCTTAATGTAGTAGTGGATGCAATACCGCAACGCGTACAGATATGATCTGCATCTTCGTTCATAAGCAACATCCCATCTCATGACACTTGACGCACAGTATTTACTCTACTGCCATGAATATAACATTTTTGTGTACTGGTATCAATATCGTTATTGATTATTTGTTGATGAAAACTGTTGAAGATCAAGATGAGAAAAACATCAAAAAAGATGAAAATATAGCTTGCAATGAAGTACAGCATATGCTAATATAAACAACGTTGCGCCACAGAAGCGCACGCACCATGCGGAAGAAAATAAGTTCTTAAATAACTTGAAAAAGTTGTTGACAAGACGGACTGCATGATGTAAGATAATAAAGCACGTTGAGAGAACGTGAGCGTTTGGAAACGGCTCGGCGCCGTTGAAAAACCAACAGAACCTTGAAAAATTCATAGTGTGGAAATTTTAGTCAAAAGAGGCTTCGGCCTCAAACTAAAAAAAGAAACAACAACCAAATTGGTAAGACAATTTGCTTGGAGTTTCCGACAATTTCTAACAGACAAAAAACAATAATTCGGAATACGAATTAGCAAGAGAGCGCAAAAGCGTTCTTGAAGTCAGTTAAGAACTTAAAAGATCATTTCCGCTTCGGCGGTAACGATACCATTTAATTAAGAGTTCGATCCTGGCTCAGGATGAACGCTGGCGGCGTGCCTAACACATGCAAGTCGAGCGAGAAACCATCAAATGAAACTTCGGTAGATTTTGGAGGCGGAAAGCGGCGGACGGGTGAGTAACGCGTAGGCAACCTGCCCCTTACAGAGGGATAGCATCCGGAAACGGGTATTAAAACCTCATAACGCGGTCGGATCACATGATTTGACCGCCAAAGATTTATCGGTAAGGGATGGGCCTGCGTCTGATTAGTTAGTTGGTGAGGTAACGGCTCACCAAGACAATGATCAGTATCCGGACTGAGAGGTCGATCGGACACATTGGAACTGAGACACGGTCCAAACTCCTACGGGAGGCAGCAGTGGGGAATATTGCACAATGGGGGAAACCCTGATGCAGCAACGCCGCGTGAGCGATGAAGGCCCTTGGGTCGTAAAGCTCTGTCCTTGGGGAAGAAAAAAATGACGGTACCCTTGGAGGAAGCCCCGGCTAACTACGTGCCAGCAGCCGCGGTAATACGTAGGGGGCAAGCGTTATCCGGAATTATTGGGCGTAAAGAGTACGTAGGTGGTTCTTTAAGCGCAGGGTTTAAGGCGATGGCTTAACTGTCGTTCGCCCTGCGAACTGGGGGACTTGAGTACAGGAGAGGAAAGCGGAATTCCTAGTGTAGCGGTGAAATGCGTAGATATTAGGAGGAACACCAGTGGCGAAGGCGGCTTTCTGGACTGTAACTGACACTGAGGTACGAAAGCGTGGGGAGCAAACAGGATTAGATACCCTGGTAGTCCACGCCGTAAACGATGAGCACTAGGTGTCGGGGCCGCAAGGCTTCGGTGCCGGAGTTAACGCATTAAGTGCTCCGCCTGGGGAGTACGTTCGCAAGAATAAAACTCAAAGGAATTGACGGGGACCCGCACAAGCAGCGGAGCATGTGGTTTAATTCGAAGCAACGCGAAGAACCTTACCAGGACTTGACATCCTTCTGACAGGGACTTAACCGTCCCCTCCTTCGGGCAGAAGTGACAGGTGGTGCATGGTTGTCGTCAGCTCGTGTCGTGAGATGTTGGGTTAAGTCCCGCAACGAGCGCAACCCTTGTCTTTAGTTGCCATCATTCAGTTGGGCACTCTAAAGAGACTGCCGGGGATAACTCGGAGGAAGGTGGGGATGACGTCAAATCATCATGCCCCTTATGTTCTGGGCTACACACGTGCTACAATGGCCGGTACAAAGAGACGCAAGACCGCGAGGTGGAGCAAATCTCAAAAACCGGCCCCAGTTCGGACTGCAGGCTGAAACCCGCCTGCACGAAGCCGGAGTTGCTAGTAATCGTGAATCAGCACGTCACGGTGAATGCGTTCCCGGGTCTTGTACACACCGCCCGTCACACCATGGAAGTTGGGGGTGCCCGAAGTTGGTCAACAATCGATTACCTAAGGCAAAACCAATGACTGGGGTGAAGTCGTAACAAGGTAGCCGTATCGGAAGGTGCGGCTGGATCACCTCCTTTCTAAGGAGACTTAAGGTTTTCACACTATGATTTTTATGGGCTTGTAGCTCAGGTGGTTAGAGCGCACGCCTGATAAGCGTGAGGTCGGAGGTTCGAGTCCTCCCAAGCCCACCATAGGCACACCAGGTGCCTGTATTGTACCTTGAAAATTGAATATCCAAGTGTAAAAAACAAATTTACAACGAAACGAAATCGAGTATAAATAGTAAAGTCTAAATGACATCACTAAACAGCAAGTCTTTTTGAAAGATTTGCGGGTAAATATACGATTTCAGCATATCGAAAGATATGCAACCGAGAAACCAGAAAAATGATTCACTGAAGTTATTAACAAAAGTGGATCACCTGAAAAAACCATAAGTCCCGGATACGCTAATCCGGGCGCGATCGAAAGATCGAGGTCAAGTGACAAAGAGCATTTGGTGAATGCCTTGGCACTAGGAGCCGAAGAAGGACGCGACAAGCTGCGAAAAGCTGCGGGAAGGAGCACATATCCGTTGATCCGCAGATATCCGAATGTGGGAACACAGCACGGGCAATACCGTGTTATCCTCATGTGAATAAAATAGCATGAGAGAAGGCAACCCGGCGAACTGAAACATCTAAGTAGCCGGAGGAAGAGAAAGAAACATCGATACCCCAAGTAGCGGCGAGCGAACGGGGCAGAGGCCAAACCGTCTCTTCGGAGACGGGGTTGTGGACCATCATAAAGCAATGAAGATGGATAGTCGAAGTACTCTGGAAAGGTACGACGAAGAGGGTGAGATCCCCGTAGACGAAATCCAGCGAAAGCGAGATGGCACCAGAGTAGGACCGGACACGTGTAACCCGGTTTGAAGCCGGAGGGCCCACCCTCCAAGCCTAAATACTACCTAGTGACCGATAGTGAACAGTACCGTGAGGGAAAGGTGAAAAGAACCCCGGGAGGGGAGTGAAAGAGAACCTGAAACCGAATGCTTACAAGCAGTGGGAGCGCAAGTGACCATGTACTTTTTGTAGAACGGGCCAACGAGTTATGGTGTGCAGCGAGGTTAAGTTGCTGGAGCAACGGAGCCGTAGGGAAACCGAGTCTTAACAGGGCGAGAGTTGTATGCTGTAGACCCGAAACCGGGTGACCTATCCATGTGCAGGTTGAAGCGAGAGTAAAATCTCGTGGAGGACCGAACCCATATCTGTTGAAAAAGGTTGGGATGACGTGTGGATAGCGGTGAAATTCCAATCGAACTCGGAGATAGCTGGTTCTCCTCGAAATAGCTTTAGGGCTAGCCTTTGGTCAGAGATACACGGAGGTAGAGCACTGAATGTTCTAGGGACCTTCACCGGTTACCGAAAACTATCAAACTCCGAATGCCGTGCAATCATACCAGGGAGTCAGACTACGTGAGATAAGTTTCGTGGTCGAAAGGGAAACAGCCCAGACCTACAGCTAAGGTCCCAAAATGTAAGTTAAGTGGAAAAGGATGTGAAGTTGCACAAACAGCTAGGATGTTGGCTCAGAAGCAGCCATTCATTCAAAGAGTGCGTAACAGCTCACTAGTCGAGTGACTTTGCGCCGAAGATAATCGGGGCTAAAACTTACTACCGAAGCTTAGGACCTAATAGTAATATTAGATGGTAGAGGAGCATCGTATACGGGCAGAAGGTGAGGCGTAAGCCGAGCTGGACTGTATACGAGAGAGAATGTTGGCATGAGTAGCGAAAGGCGGGTGAGAATCCCGTCCACCGAAAATCTGAGGTTTCCTGAGGAAGGTTCGTCCGCTCAGGGTTAGTCGGGGCCTAAGCCGAGGTCGAAGGACGTAGGCGATGGACAACAGGTTGAGATTCCTGTACCACCGAAATTCATTTGAACGATGTGGGGACACAGAAGGATAGGCAGAGCGCACCGATGGTCGAGTGCGTCCAAGCGTTTAGTCAGGAAGGGCAGGCAAATCCGCTCTTTCAATGATGAGGCGTTACGGGGTGGGAAATATAGTACCGGAAGCTGCCGATTCCACACTGTCAAGAAAATCCGCTAGTGAGAACGTAGGTGCCCGTACCGCAAACCGACACAGGTAGATGAGGAGAGAATCCTAAGGTGATCGAGAGAACTATTGTTAAGGAACTCGGCAAAATAACCCCGTAACTTCGGGATAAGGGGTACCTCGCGAGAGGTCGCAGTGAATAGGCCCAGGCGACTGTTTACCAAAAACACAGGTCTCTGCTAAAGCGAAAGCTGAAATATAGGGGCTGACGCCTGCCCGGTGCTGGAAGGTTAAGGGGATTGCTTAGTGTAAGCGAAGGCATGAACTTAAGCCCCAGTAAACGGCGGCCGTAACTATAACGGTCCTAAGGTAGCGAAATTCCTTGTCAGGTAAGTTCTGACCCGCACGAAAGGCGTAACGATCTGGGCACTGTCTCAACAATAGACTCGGTGAAATTGTAGTACCGGTAAAGATGCCGGTTACCCGCAGCAGGACGGAAAGACCCCATGGAGCTTTACTGCAGTTTGATATTGAGTTTCGGCATTGCACGTACAGGATAGGTGGGAGACTATGAAACCAGGACGCCAGTTTTGGTGGAGTCAACGGTGGGATACCACCCTTGTAATGTTGAAATTCTAACCGTATGCCGTGATCCGGTATCGGGACAGTGTCTGACGGGCAGTTTGACTGGGGCGGTCGCCTCCTAAAGAGTAACGGAGGCGCCCAAAGGTTCCCTCAGTGCGGTCGGAAATCGCACGCAGAGTGTAAAGGCAGAAGGGAGCTTGACTGCGAGACAAACAGGTCGAGCAGGGACGAAAGTCGGGCTTAGTGATCCGGTGGTTCCGAGTGGAAGGGCCATCGCTCAACGGATAAAAGCTACCCTGGGGATAACAGGCTTATACTCCCCAAGAGTCCACATCGACGGGAGTGTTTGGCACCTCGATGTCGGCTCGTCTCATCCTGGGGCTGAAGTAGGTCCCAAGGGTTGGGCTGTTCGCCCATTAAAGAGGTACGCGAGCTGGGTTCAGAACGTCGTGAGACAGTTCGGTCCCTATCCGCTGTGGGCGTTGGAAAT